>ENA-ORXT01000294-ORXT01000294.1-marine-metagenome-genome-assembly--contig:-NODE-294-length-82914-cov-8.984572_pt1 | contig 82914 bp, 65 predicted proteins | sample MGYA00237868_ERZ511482 | MGnify/ENA metagenome assembly ERZ511482 | reverse complement strand
GGATTCCCAAAAATTCACTGGCATCTTTTAATGTTAGCCATTCGCGGGAGTGATGCTTCTTTTTTTCGTCTTTCATAGAGTAAAGTTGGGATAAATCGGGCTATTTCTCAATAGGGCGTTCGTTACTCCCGTTTAAAGTTACGGGTAATTTTTGCGAGGGCTAGCTGTATCTCACGGCGATCTAATCCATCGATGCGCTTCAGAAATTTCTTGGCTTTTTTTCCTTTGAGAATTTTAACCTGTTTTCTGCAGTAAGAGATAAAGATCTTATTACCCTTCGTCACGCGGAAGTCGAAACATCCTCATCAAATGTGTTACGTTTATCAACAGCAGCCAATAATCACACTCCCTTTTCTCATTCTTCCAAATTCCGACAGAATCAGGAAACAAAACAATGTGGTCACTGATACGGACGAACACTGATAACAAATTTATCATCAGTGTTCGTCCGTATCAGTGGCAAAAAATCAAACTGTATTCCTATACCTTCTCTACTCGCTCTGCAAACCAGCTGATTGTCTCATTCATTCCCGCATCCAAATTAACTTTTGGCTCCCACCCTAGCACGCGTTTTGCTTTGCTAATATCTGGCTGCCGTCGTTTTGGATCATCCTCGGGCAGCGGCTCAAAACGAATGCCAGCCGCATTGCCCGTAATCTCATTGATCTTCTCGGCAAACTGCAAAATCGTCGTCTCAGTCGGGTTACCGATATTCGTGGGTTCAGGCTCATTGCTCATCAGCAGCTTATAGATACCCGCAATCAAATCGCTTACGTAGCAAAAACTACGCGTCTGACTACCATCGCCATAAATCGTCAACTCTTGGCCCTGCAACGCCTGCTTAACAAAATTAGGCACCACACGCCCATCATCTAAACGCATACGTGGTCCATACGTATTGAAAATGCGCACAATTCGAGTTTCTACATTATGATAGCGATGATAGGCCATTGTCATCGCCTCGGCAAAGCGCTTAGCCTCATCATACACACCGCGTGGGCCAACCGGATTTACGTGCCCCCAATAATCTTCAGTTTGTGGGTGTACTTGCGGATCGCCATACACTTCGCTTGTACTAGCCAACAATAAACGTGCGCCCTTTGCCAGCGCAAGGCCCAATGCGTTGTGCGTCCCCAAGCTGCCAACCTTTAATGTCGGGATCGGTAAATCTAAATAATCGATTGGGCTGGCCGGGCTTGCAAAATGTAAAATCGCATCGATCTCGCCCTCGATATAGATATAATTACTTACATCATGCTTAATAAAGCTAAACTTCGGATTACCCGCAAGATGAGCAATATTATCCGTATTACCCGTCACCAAATTATCCATAGCAATCACTTCATGACCATCGCCCAAAAGAAGGTCGCTCAGGTGGCTACCGAGAAATCCAGCCCCGCCTGTGATCAAAATTCGCATAAACTATTATTCCTTAATAAAATCATCTATCGCCCATCTACCCAAGCAGCATTAAATGAACAATCATATTTGTAAGGCGCACCCTTGTGCCCGCCCCACCTAATAAAATAGACTAAAGGCACACTGAATAGTGTGACAGAAAAATAACGTAAAAATACCATTCCACAATACCACGAAACGAACATGTATTCAACACTTACGCTTGGATCAATTGCGCTGCCAACCGCACCAATCTTTGCCCTGCTTGCATGGCTAACTGGCCTTGAAGTGGCTGGCCGCTTTGGCAAACAACTTAATCTCGACCTCAACGACATCTGGAACACTGGTCTTATTGCAATTATCGGTGGATCAATTGTGGCGCGCTTGTGGAACGTCGCCCGCTTCTGGCCCGTTTATAGCAGCGAGCCACTTCTCATCTTTAGCCTGCGGCCCAGCGGGTTCGACCTGTTTCCAGGGCTGATTGCCGCACTGATCGCAGCCTACGCCTATCTACTCTACAAAGCGCTCGATCCGCTCAGCATGGTCGCCGCAGCAAGCGTCGGCAGCATCGCCACGATGCTGCTACTAGCCATCTCAAATTTTTTAACTGGAGAAATCGTCGGCATCGCCACACACCAACCGTGGGCCACCAACTATTTTGGAGAAAGCGTCCATCCCGCTGGACTCTATCGCGGGCTAGGTTTCCTTGTGCTGCTCTTCGTGCTGCCCATGCTTTCAAAACGCATAATTGGAAGCAAAAAACGCACAGCCGAAACAATTATCCTATCGACAATCTTGGGCTGCGCGCTGGTTCGCTTAATCGCCGATGGGTTCGTGCGGAACACAGAAGTCGTCGTCGGTTTTCGGATCAGCCAGATCATTGCGCTACTTGTGGCCCTTGTCGCCACATGGTTCTTGGCACAACTGTACACAACTCAATCAACCACTAATATCTCTGAATCCATATAAACTGTACCTGATGCCGTTCGTTGTGCGGCGCACCATAACCGATCCACATTAGGCCACCACGAGAGAGGCGATCTCTAACACCGGAACATTTTTAGGAATGACAATTTAATAAAATCACAAAGTAAGCCCACAGAATGAATTCTGCGTCTGATATGGAAAACCTGTTAAAATAGGTTAGATGCCGTCTCTTTAACGTGGTTTATCACGTTTTCCTTATCAGGTTGGGAATTCATTATTAGCTACTACCCCCACAATACCTATTTAATTTTTGGGAATGGCCTAACGCATCCATACTAGAGAATGCTTTCTCTCTACGTTTCTGGACATTAGTTTTCTGGAATAGCCCTACCTACTGAAACAGGGTGCGTCCTGTGGCATTAGCGCGGGTACAGACATCTGCTGGGCTGCAACAACATTTTGACCATTGCTAATAATGGGCAGGAATATCGAATTGTTCGTATTGCCGCTTGTACTCTGCTGCGAAGAAGATAACGTTCCCGGCGTACCACCGACCACTGCACTCTCTACCCAGTTAAGCACCGAGTCACCATACTCGGCTACCCGCACTCTTTCTAACGACTTACCAAGACCATCAGCGTTAAGCGGCCACGGTAGCGCATCATTGTAGCGCACCCCGTCTACCTCGTAATAGGGAACCGTTCCGTCAAGATTTTGCTCGTCGGGCTTTTGCAGCGACACACGTTCCCCATCGTTGTTTAGCGCCGATGGCTCGTACGGCCCTAAGACGGCAATCGTGTTGGGAATATTGTACGTGTTGCGGAACGTGACTGGATCCGCACGCACAATTAATATCGTGCCATTACCAGGGATAGAAGTTCCCGCTGGCATTATAAATGGACCGATCCCGTCGATCCGCCACATGTTCGCCGGGCTAGCTGGATCATAGAGCGGAACCGGATTGGACGAAATGTTCGTCAACTCGATGAACTCTTCTGCTGCATCCGTTCCTGGCCCATTGTACATCAACTCGCTGATCACCACTGGCCCAACTTGCGGCAATGCATTGGCCGCACCGATAGTCTCGATATTTTGTAGCACAAATTCGTCATCCTCTGCAATACCGTCGCTGGCAGGCAGCGTACAGCGGCCAAAAGAGATCCCGTTGGGCGATGTGCCAAACGAAAAGCCGTGTGCATGACCAGTTAAGGCACCTTGCGCGTCTCGCGCAAACAGATACGCAATATCGCCCTCTGAATTAAAGGCAAACCCAAGCTCGTTTTGATCAAAGGTGAGATAGCCATACGGTTGGATCACCGTCCCTACGGGAACGACAAACCGCGCTAAGTCAGTCAAATTATCGGTAATAACCCAATTGCCCACATCAACGGTTTCATTTTTAGCATTGTATAACTCAATGAAATCAATCTGCGGCAGATCTGTGTGGGCCAGCACTTCATTCACCAGCACAACTGGTTGATTAGACGCTGTGGGCAGCGCACCTGGCGTGCCGTTAGGCGCGCTGCTAATGCGCCACTCTTCATATACGTTTGGCATCACGGGGGTGCCAGTTGCCTCTAACGAAAACCCAAAGCCCTCTGCCGCGGTCAAAAGCGGCTCATCATTATCATAGCGTATTGTGAAGAGTAAATTCCCACCCCCATCAAACAGACGAATCGTCTCGCCCTCATTTCTTAACTGCCCTAAATAGGTAGCCGTATTATGAGGGGCAAACCCATAGCGAGCTTGGAAAGCAGTTGGGTTTTTTGCTAGAACTAGCGTGCTGTTTGCCGTCATCACCGTGCCAGCCGCAAACGTATAAGTAATGCCGTCGCTCACGCTGACACCGCTTATATCTATGGTAGAATTTCCGCTGTTTGCTAGCTCGATAAATTCATACTCATTGCTGGCGTATGCAGTATCTGTAATGGGATGATACATGATTTCGCTCACACGCAGGTCGCCCAAATCAGCGATAGCCGATGCATATTGAACTCCATTCTGTTTTGCCCAACTTTGCATCGGGGAGGCTATGGTGGCTAACAAAAGAAAGAAGAATAGAAACGGCACTGCAAGCATGGCTGTAATAAGTCTATTTATTTTTAGCATAAAATTTATTTCCTTTTGAGGTTGGCTCTCTTATGAACGCATTCCACCTGCAATACGTAGCTAATCAGCATTTAGTGACGACTGTCTCAACTACTCAACTGCCAATTCGCTCACGATAATCGAATCGCCGATCGGCAGACCGTCATGCGTGATCGGCAGTCGGTCTCCACTTTCTAGTTCATACATCCCAACATGCACCTGATAGATCCCGGGTGCGGCGTCGACAGGAATAGCGAGCGGCACTGAGTCGACCACTGCCCGCGATGGATGCCAAAAGCTGGTGGGCAAAAATCCCCCAAGCGGCGGCTGATCATGCTGCGTTAACATGCCGTTTGGTCCAACCACGTGAACAAATGTTGTGTAGTCGAGCGGAATCGGTGAGAGCGCCTGCCAAGCAAGCGTTGCGCTGATCGTCTCGCCAGCCTGCACAGATTGCGTGGAAAGCATGACCCCGTCAAGCTGAACAATAGTGCCAAGTACGGCCGGTGGTTTGACCAACTCACCAGCGTAGCCGCCCAACTCCACATGTGGGTCGCCCACGGCTACATAATCGAGCGTCAGATATTCGCCCAGATCTGCGCCCGTTGCGGCTTGCGTCGTATCGAGCAGCGATCCACTTTCCGGCTCGACAAAGCCCACATCGAGCCGATAGAAACCCGCAGCACTGTCTGATGGTATACGCAATGCATGACCGTCGGGCCAAACATCGCCAACCGACCACGTAGACGTAGGTGATCCCCACGGCCACCCTTCGCTGCGCGCAATTTCTACACCGTTGCGCCCCACCAGGCGCGTCACCACGCTTAGATCCTGCTCGATGGTCGCTAGGTTTTGCAGATAAAGCGTGGTATTGAGCGTGTCGCTGGGCGGCACAACGCTAGCCGGAAACTGATACGAAACCAGCCGGATCTGCGGCTGATCCACGCCCCACGTCGTGACATAGTCGGGCAAATCCATTGTTGTTACATCATAAATATCGGCGTAGCGGATCCCGTTGAGCAGGACAGTGTGAACAGGCGTTTGCGATTCGAAGTGCGCGATCTGGCGCGGGGCGGGCAGTCGTCTCTGATAATCCTGCGCGTAGAGCACGGCGTAATCAGCCTGATGCCAGAAATAGATAGGGAGCGTTTTGCTCGCATAAAAATAGGAGAATGGCCCATTTGTGTACGCTGAAGCCACTGCTGGCGGCGCGGTATTTTGTGGGGTCAAGTGGGTGCTGACGACACGCGCCGCCTCGTCTGCGCCCTCGCCCCAGCCGATCATCATCATGCTTGGCGCTTTGTTCGGGCCACCCATCAGCGAGTTGTAAAATGTGAGGTAGTGCGGGAAAGTCGGCAGGGCAAAGAATGCTTGCGTTGCAACGAGCGCAACACAAAATATGCTGGCAACGATGTGAGCGCGCCCACCTTTCCAGGAAGGCACGTCCACCATTTCGCAATCGCAATTTAGAGACATGCCTTTCTGAAAGAGGAGACCGTTCATTTGTTTATGCACGAAAAGAGTAGAACTATACCAGCCCATACCTGCAATCAACAGCAGCGGCAAATGTGATGGCAGCAAATAGCGATCAAATTTCTTTGCGCCCGAGTTCATAAAAAGACCAAAGAGCAGAGCATAGGCAGCGAGAGCCAACAACGCGCGTGAAGAAATAATCAACTTTTCATTGTTGCGCCATGCCAACAAAATCTGAAAAGTTAGCGACATCACTCCTAGTGGGAGCCCGAACATTGTAACGGGCGTAATGCGCCACAGGTACGCCAGCGGATAGAAGATCGCGCCCGGATCGCCGCCGTAGACTTCGCCATTGAAAAAGGTCGGCTTGAGATGGCCTTCTGCCGCGTATGAAGTCGCCGCACCAAGCACACGCGCCACGCTGCCGAATGGATCCACCCACATGGCGGGCCACAGCAGCCCAAATGTGAGCAACCCGATTGTGCCCCAAATGAGCATGAAACGTGTCGTCTGCCAAAGCGTGCGGCTATGTCTGTTCACCACATATTCTATTAGCGCAACAGATCCCAAGAATGGAATCAGGAATAATCCGGGCGAGCGCGTGAGCCACGCCAACCCTGCGGCCACCCCCGATAACGCCAATAGTCGATACGAATTTTCATAGAGCGCGCGTAAAAAGGCCACGACAGTAAGCAACATAAAGCTGCTCAATAGCCCATCCAAATGCATCAGCCGCGACAAGCCAACGTGGAAAGGGGCAAAGGCAATTAGCCCAAACCCAATTAGCGTAGGGAAAAGGCCCAGCAGCCGAATCGAGATCCAAAACGAGAGCGCGAGAGTCAGCGTAATCATCAACACGACGAATGTGCGTCCCGCTGCCAGCAGCTCAATTGCCGTAAATCCTTGTTCGGCCAAGAATGGTTCGATCTCTTCGGTGAGCCAGCCGAACTGCCGCGGTGCATTCTCTGCATAATCGGGATAGGTGGTGAGAAACCCGAGTGTGCCTGCCCATGTGACGGTCACGCCCGGATGATGGCGCTGAAAGGTATCGGCGTAGTCGCCTCGTGCCATGGCGCGATAGAAGTTGGCCGAGCGCGCCAGCCAAGCGTGTTCGTCCGCGGTCACGAAGTGATCGAGTTCCAGCCCGCGCGGCAGCCAGATGATCACGGTCATAATGAGGACGAGGGTTATTTGGAACCAGCGGGAGATGGGTGGTCCTGTTAAGGGGTGTGGCATACTTTTAGAGATGCTCATTGTTGCCACCCCCTCCGAACCTCCCCTAGCTCAGTCCCTCCCCACGTTTGGGGGGGATTCGGAGGGGGTAAAAACATGGGCCACCCCAATATCAACTCCATAACAGCTCTCATTGTGCCACCACCTCCACTTGATCGATCCCAAGCGCATCGCCAACGGGCGTGCCGTCGGGTGTAAAAATATCGAGCCGCGAACCAGTCTCGCGGTCGTATAGGCCAACCATCGTGGCATAGATCCCGGGTTGCGCATCGGGGAAAACGGGGACACGATATCGGTCGGCGATGAGGTCGCCCGGGTGCCAACGGTCGGTTGGCAGCGTATCGCAGACCGGCTCGCCGTCGCGCTGCCCAGCTTTACGGGAATTCTCTCGGTTGAGGATCTGGTTGAAGACGGTATAGCGCGTTTCTACAACTGCGTTACTCTGCCAATAAAGTGTGATCTGCACCTCGTCGCTGGGCTGTACAACTTTAGGGGCCAAGCTGTAGCCGCGCAAGCCGATTGGGCCATCGGGCGTGCCAAAGCGAAAGTCGAGCGGGATCATGCCTGCGGCGCGCGCCTGTGACTCTGTCTGCGAGCCGTGACGGGCGAACGCGGGATCAGTACGGTCCGTTTCAAAAGATGGGCTGTAAAGCGCATTGTCGTAGCGGAATGGTGGCGGGCTGTTCTGCGAGGGTGGGACGCCTTTTTCAAAAATTTGCAGCCGATCTTCGCCGTTGACGGTAATTGTGCCGACAAGTTGTTGGGTTGCCAGTAACTCGTCGCGAAAAGTTTCTAGATCGGCGGCTTCGGCGGCTTCGACGCGCTGACTAAAGATGAAGTAGCGGGCGTCGCGGTCACACTGATTTGCGCCACGAGTGTACCATTCGGCAACGGCTTCGTTGGCGTTGGTTTCGTATGCGCCGTTGAGGGTGCCATTGGCGTAGAGTATTTCGACGGATTTCCAGCCATTTTGGAAGGGAAAGCCGAAGATGGATCGATTGATGGGCATGTCGTAGGTTGTCCAGTAGCCGCGCGGGCGATTTTGCGGCCACGTGCGCAGGATCTCGGTTTGGGTGTGGGCAAAGAGCCAATATTCGTAGGTGCCAAAAAGCAGGATCAGGGCGGCGGCGGCGGCAACGCCGATTCGCTGGGCGAGTTTGGTGTCGATGCGCTGATTGATCCACTGCCAGAACCAGCTGATCGGTAAGGCGGCGAGCAAGGCCCATGGGATGAAGAACCCATAGACGTGGGTGTTGGGTGTGGCAACAAAAAAGAGTGAGAGAATGCACGGAATTGTGAACCAAATGAGGATAGTTTGGATTTCAATTTTGCGCCACCATTTCGTAGCGAAAACGCCCACAATTGTGGTGACGCCGAGCGCAATGAGAAAGAGAAAATAGTAGGTGCTGCTATAAAGCGTGGTGCGGTTCCAGATGTCGCCAAAGTTGTTATATGGGAAACCACCCGTGGCCGCGGCGACCTCTTCGCTGCCGATGCCGATACGGTTGACGGTGATGTAGGCATAGGTGGTGGCAAAGCTGGGATTGAGCACAAATGGTATGTAAAAGAGCCCAACGATTGTGGCCACAATTAAGATCGGGATCCGTGCCGCTTGCCAGAATTCGGGCAGCTTTGTACGGATCGGCCAAATCTGCGTGACGAGGTAGGAGCAGGGCGGCAGAACAAGGATCGCTTCGTAGTGTGAAAGAAGACCGGTGGCAAAGAAGATCGCCGCGAGTGTGAGATAGCGCGTTTGATCGGCGCGACTCATTTGATCCCTGTCTTGGGCCAGCCGATAAAGAACGAGCACGGTGAGCACAACGAGCAGAAAGACAATGCTTTGGTATTGCACAATGTGGGCAAAGCCGATCATATAGCCGTCGAGCGCAAGGAGCAGAGCGGCGCTCCAGCCCGCGATCGTGTTGATCATGCGCGTGCCGAGTAGAAAGATGGCGAAGAGCCCAACGAAGTTGGCCAGCGCAAAGGGCAGGCGTGCGGGCAGTTCGCTTATCCGATTGGTGAGCGAGTAGAGTGCGGTCGGAATTAATATTTCGGTGGGGCCTTTGGTGTGACTGAGCAGCGCATCCGGATGGCCCTGAATAACTTCGGCAGCGCGCAACATGACGCGCGCTTCGTCGCCCTGAAATTCGGAATAGTTTAAGTTGGCAAAGCGCAGGCTTCCACCGACGAGGGCGAGAGTGATGAGGGCGAGTGCGTAATTCGTGATTCGTGATTCGTAGCGCGGTTGACGAGGTTGTCTTTTATTCGGACCTTTATTTGTTAGGTGAGATTGATATAGCCAAGATAGGAACAAGCTGAGTATGAGCGCGTTGAATGTGATTAGCGTGTGCCAACGGGTGATGCCGCCGGGCAGATAGCTGATCAGCAGCGTGGTGCTCACGATGCAGGCGTACCCAGCGCCGATGGTATATAGAGCGTGCGCCCATGGTTCTGGCGGCGTGCTGGAATGGCCGATCAGCAAGTCAACAAGCAGAAACCCAGGCAACAGACCGGTCAGAATGAGCGCAGCAACTGTCTGTGCAAGCAGCGGCAGATCTTGCAGGATAATAATGTTGGAGAATAGCGCAAAGAGAGTGATGCCGATTGCGGATAAGATTCTTGAGCGATTTTTGATCATTTGGCCTAAATTTTACTGTGCTGCATCGGGGAATCCAAAAGTAGAGGCGAGAGATCTCAACCTTAAAGATTCGCGCTGTTTCAGAATTGGTGTTGTTTTTACTTGACATTGCTGATTTTATTTTGTATATTTCAGGTCTAGCGCATTCAGAACATTTGTTCTGAATGCGCTAGACAACCCATTCCGATCACGTCAACCTCGCTACAGCTTTTTAGACACCAATTGAATTGAGCCGAATCCATTAGACTTGCCACTTGCCGCAATAATTATCGCATTTGTCCGTAACTCGCAGTGCGTATTCTTCTGATTGTAGACTGGCTACTTGGGGTACAAGCCCTTTGTATGTGGAGATAATTTCTTATGGCAAATCGGCGACGAAAATTAGAGATGCAGTCCAATAGCATCGAAGCAGTGCTTGCGCGGCACAAAGTACCCAGCCGAGTTACTGGCGGGACAGTCACGCCGCGTTTTATTAAGTTCAACTTGGTTACGCAAATTGGCACAAAGGTGAGCAAAGTTTCCTCGTTGGCCGAGGAAATTGCAATGGAACTCGGCGCACGCGAAGCGCGAATTTACCGCAGCGGCAGCGAGATCAGCGTAGAGGTGCCGCGCAAAAAAGCCGCCCCCGTTCGACTGTTGCCCCTCTGCCAGCAACTAAAGAATGTTCCGTCGCACACAGCCATTTTGGGATTGGAAGATAACGGTACTCCCCTACTGCTCCAACTAACTGCGCCAGATGTCGCCCATGTTCTGATCGCTGGCACAACTGGCTCGGGCAAGACGGCGCTTGCACGAGCGTTGCTGACATCGCTCTGCATGTATAATCGCCAAAGTTGCGTGCAGCTTGTGCTCATCGATCCGAAGCAGCGCGGCTTTGGTCCGCTGGCATCTTTGCCGCACGTGCTTGGCCGCATGGCAAGTACACCCGAAGAGGCGGAGCGGCGGTTGCGCTGGCTGATTGCTGAAATGGAGCGGCGCGATCGAGAGCAGCTAAGCGCGCCGATCTTGGTTGTGGCCATTGACGAGCTAGCCGATCTCATTCAGACTGGGGGCAAGGCGGTTCAGGCAATGTTAACTCGTTTGACGCAGCGGGGGCGCGAGGCCGGTATTCATCTAGTTGCATGTACACAAAAGCCGACAGCCAGCCTCATCGGCAGCGGCATGACGGCAAATTTTCCGATCCGTTTGGTTGGGTCGGTAGCCAGTAAAGACGAAGCGCGCTACGCCACCGGTTTGGCCGATAGTGGAGCCGAGAAGCTCGAAGGCAAGGGCGATTTTCTACTGGTGAGTAAAGGGCAGTCGATCCGCTTGCAAGCTGCGTGGATGGGTCCAGAAGCCTTGGCAACGGTGCAAAAGCGGTTGTACAGCGAAGATCGAAATACTCGCGGCTGGACAGAGACAGAACAAGTTGGGCATCGATCCGCTGATCCACAATCTACAAAATCACAAACCACACAGCCAGAAGCGGCTCGAACAGGATTGCTGCAACGGTTGTTTTCTTAAAATAAATTAAATAAAAAGAGAAAAATAATGAAATTTACAGCAGCTGTAACTGGTCTAATATTTGTGGGTGTTTTTGGTTGGTTTATCGGATCAAGATTGAGCGCGGACGCAATTGGCATGGCCGTTGGCATTCTTTTTGGCATCCTCGCCGGGATTCCGGCTGCATTGATGGTTATGGCCTCGCGACAGCAGGCGGATCGATATAGCCAATCCGGATACCCACCACAAAAACAGGGACGGCGTGGGCAAATCGCGCGTGCGGATCAGATACATTACGGTGCGCAGCCACAACCGCCCGTCATCATTTTTGCGGGGAACCCCATGCAGCATCAGTCTGGTCAATCCATGAGCGGACAGAACGCCGGTGGTTACAACATGGGTGGTTACAACACAGGCAGTGCGCAAGCGCCACAGAATCAATACATTGAATTGACCGCGCAACCTTCGTCCGAATCCGATCATCGTCAGTTCCGCGTTGTGGGCGAAACGGAAGAATGGATCGATGGATGGTAAAGCACCGCAATCATCAATTGTTTTTTGCTTTTCTTCGCGCCTTTGCGTTTTCAGAGTCAAAAACAACCACATGCGTGTAGCATGACTCCTAAAGCAGCCTCACATGAATTGAACACCCAAAGTTTGACAGATCATTGCTGCCAATTTACACTCCCCGCATGAACCCAAACATCTACCCAAAATTAGCTTCTAACTTTTCGCTGGAAATTTCAACGCCAGAAATTTCAGTCGTAATCCCACTATACAATGAGGAAGAGAGCGTGGTTGCGCTGCACGCGGCTGTGAGCCAAAGCTTATCCACATATGGTCGACCCTACGAGATTGTGATTGTGGATGACGGATCAAGCGACGGCAGCTTTGCACTATTGGCCGATCTAGCCGCGGGCGATGAACATTTGCGCGTGGTACGATTGCGGCGCAATTTTGGGCAGACCGCGGCATTTTCGGCTGGCTTTGATCACGCGCTGGGCAACGTGATTATCACCATGGATGCGGATCTGCAAAACGATCCCGCCGACATTCCGCTACTGATGGCGAAGATCAACGAGGGCTATGATATTGTCAGCGGCTGGCGCAAGGATCGGCAAGACCGTCTGCTGGATCGACGGCTGCCCTCCATCTTGGCGAATCGACTAATCTCAAACGTAACGGATGTGCAACTGCACGATTATGGCTGCTCGCTCAAGGCGTACCGCAGCGACGTGCTGCACGAGGTCAACCTATATGGAGAGCTGCATCGCTTTATTCCCGCGCTGGCGTCGCAAATTGGCGCGAAGATCACCGAAGTGCCGGTCAACCATCGGGCGCGCCAATTTGGCACATCCAAATACGGGATCGGGCGCACAATCCGCGTCGTGCTGGATCTGATCACAGTTTGGTTTTTGGGCGCATACGCCACGCGTCCGCTACAGGTCTTTGGCGGCGCAGGTTTGCTCTTTTCGGGGTTGGGCTTTGCGCTGGGAATCTACTTATCAATTGTCAAACTAATTGGCGGCGAGGATATCGGCGGCCGGCCCCTGTTAATTTTGGTAGCGCTGCTGATCATGGTTGGCGTCCAGCTGATCACCATGGGGTTAATTGCGGAGATGATCACGCGTACGTACCATGAGAGCCAGAGCAAGCCGATCTATGTGGTGCGCGAGGTGCTGCGGAGTGAGGATAAAGGTTCTGGATAGTTGAACGCAGAGACACAGGGAGCGCAGAGAAAAATAGATAAGTGAAAAGACAAGTTTATTCTCGAATCAAATTTAGCCCACCACGCAACGCGTCAATCCACACTGTATAGCCCGCCGCACTCAAATGGATCCCGTCGCCGATGTGAAAATTGGCAGCAAGATTTTGCTCGGCATCTCGCAGGCGGTCGCTGCAATTGACAAAGCACGAAGTCGGGTAGCGCAGGCATAAAAGTTTTAGCTCGGCATTTACCTGATCAATACGCTCGTTGTGATCCGGCTCAGGCCAAACGCGCGTGTCGACTGGCAAAATCGCACTAACAATAAGTGGAACCTCGCTAGGCAGGCGAGAGAAAATCGCTTCAAAATTCGCCAGTAACTCCTCATTGCTGCGTTGGCGCAAATCATTAACGCCAATCGCCAGCACAATTGCCTTGGCCCGCGCTAGTGAATGATATTTTGGGATCCGCTCCAAAACACCCACGGTTGTATCCTTACCAATTCCATAGTTGACTGCCAGCGGCGTCACCGCGGCTACGGCCAGCCCTTGGGTAATGCTGTCGCCAATAAAAATGATGGCTTGGTCGGGCACATTACCGTCTACGCGCTTGTGGTACGTGACCATGGTATTGTAGTGTGGTGAGATCCGTTCGAGCAAAAAGGTGACTCTGCCTTTAAGCAGTGCGATTACTTTAGACATGATTTGTTTAAGTTGAGGGTCTTTTCAATATTCTATGGCTAACTAAGCCGCTAAATAAGTCGCTTAGTTCCGATACACTGCATACTGCCGCAGCACTCAACCGGCGTTACCGCTACCTACTGAGAAGATGCAAGTTGAGCAAGGAAATATTACCAGCGGCTCGTTTTTTAATCGGAACAAAGACAATAGGCCAAACGTTGGGTAGATCATTCAATTAATCAAAACCTCGCAGAGTAAAAATGAATCGTAGAACGATACTAAAAACGTTGTTGGCCTTGCCCGTTGCGGCCGTAGCTGGCGGCATTTATACCACTCAAATCGAACCATATTGGGTCGAGCATGTGCGCTTGCCTATGCCGATCAAAAATTTGCCCGCCAACCTAGTTGGGCGCACGCTGGTGCAGATCAGCGATATTCACGTTGGCAATCGCTTTGATTGGACCTATCTAATCCGTGCGTTTAACGATGCCGCCGAAATCGAGCCAGATTTTGTTGTGTACACGGGGGATTTTATTTCGTACGAATCTGCCGAGCAATTTGATCCACTGGTGCAAGTGCTGGACCACGCCCCACTTGGCAAACTGGGCAGCGCCGCCGTTCTGGGCAACCACGATTATGGGCGCGGCTGGAATCAGCCCAAGGTTGCCGATCAAATTAGCGCCATTATTGCGAACGCAGGGATCACCGTGTTGCGCAATGAAATTGCCTCCATAGCTGGGCTAAATGTTGCTGGCATTGATGATCTGTGGGGACCAAATTTTTTGCCGATTTCGGTTCTGTCGCAGGTTGATGCAGCCAGCGCAAATGTGTTGCTCTGCCACAACCCAGACGTGGTGGATCTACCGGTGTGGCATGGCTATGATGGGTGGATTCTTGCAGGCCACACTCATGGCGGGCAGGTGAAGCCACCTTTTCTGCCGCCCCCTATCTTGCCGGTGCAAAACCAACGCTACTCAGCAGGACGTTTTGACTTAGCGGATGGCCGTACGCTCTACATTAATCGCGCTTTGGGCTGTATGGTGCCTTTACGTTTTAACGCGCGGCCCGAGATTACGATCTTTACACTTATGGCCGCATAACGGATAATTCCTGCCCCCTAGTAAGTACAAATTTAAGCCGTCCAGTGAGCACGCCCCCGTGCTCACTGGACGGCTTAAATTACCAGTGTGTGAATTAAGCTTATACTTATGCCCTACTCCCAGCTACCATTCAAATAGGCCACGATTGTAAAGGGCTGCCAACTGCCCGCCCGTGCCTGATTAAAAAGATCTTCTGCCGTGCAGCTTTGTGCGGTACTGCTCTGTAAAATTGCTCCCTCTTCAAAGGATTGTACCGCTAGACAGATCCCCTTTTCGCCTTCGGTGGCCCATCCAATGGTGTTGAAGAGCGCATCATTTACGCCCCACGCATACCCAAAGCCACGGACCGGCGCTTGCAAGGGCGTTTGTGCATCCACGGGTGGATCGCCGCGTTCGGCGGTTGATGCGCCGTCCCACCGTTCGCTCAGCGGGAACCACTGCTGCTGGGCCTCTACAAATGCGTAGGCCAGATCCGTGTTGCTGCGCCACAACATGATGCCGCGTTCAAATGGCTGCCACGCCGCCCACACAATTTGCATTTCGCCAGTCGCACACCCTAGCCGATCTTCATCATACCACGCACGTAATGAGCTATCCGGCGCTGCTGCACATGTTTTCACCGCGGCGTCGTTTGCTGCCGTCGGCGCAGCAACTGTTGAGATGATAGCGGGCGGGTCGACAGGCGCTGCCGCTCCTGCTGCGGTGGGCGCTGTAACTGGATCAAGTGGTGCCGCGTCGGTTGATGGCTCGTTGTTTGATGGCTCATCGTTTAACGGTTGAACTGTTGGCGTTACTGATTGCGGTGTCGCCATTGGAATCGTCGTTGGGATTGCGGTTGAAATGTTTGTTGGCGTACTGGTTGCGGCGTTGGCAATTGGCGTTACGGGTGCGGGTGTATCAACCGCTACACTCTCTTCGCTATTCTCTTTAACTGTTTCATCTTCCGCAAATTCAACTTGCTGCTCAACTATTTGGGTGTCTGGATTGGTTGGTACATTTGAAAAGCGAGTTGATAGTTGGGTTACGGCAAAAAAGATGCCCCACCCAAAGAGCAGCAGCCCAACAATTAATGCAGGCCAGCGCAACCAGCCAAGACGAAAGAAGCCCGAAAACCACGAGGACAGTGCAAAATCAGCCTCGTTCTGTTCGGAATGTGTTACCCAAGCTGCAAGTGCATGGCCGTCGACCAAGTGAATCGGTTTGCCAGAGGCCCAATCGCGCGCTTGACGCGTGACGGTGCCCGTTGTGACCAAGTAAGCTTCCTCGGCTTGATTGTGCATCATGGTTCCGTAGAGATCGCGGATGGTGGGTTGCCCCACGCTGCCATCGTAACGTTTGCACTGTACTACGCCCACATAGTCGCCATCTTGCAACAGCACGTCCACACCTTCATCCCCGGGCTTGCCGCTGCTCGTTGCGGGGTAGCCACGCTCTTCGAAAAGAAGCGCAGTCATCAATTCGAAGATGGTTGGATCCATCTGCTTAAGTGCTGCCAACGCGGCGGGCTGACTCATCTCGCGCAGGCGATCCAGTTGACGGGCGGCGCGATTGTATTGCTCTTGTTGTTCACTCATGGACGTTCACTTACAGTGGAGAATGAGTATAGTTCCCCAGAAAGGGACTGTCCCATTTCTGCTCTTTGAAATGTGGTACGGAACTTTTCTGGGGAACTATAAGATGATTACTCATCATCGCCAAAAAGACCCTTGATATCGAAGTCCGACGTTTCGTCGTCATCCGCATCGAGATCAATTGCGTGTGCTTTCAGATCGCTCAGGTTGATAAATTCTAGCGCTGAAATGTGTGTGGATTCGAGGCGAACCTGTGGGGCCATTCCTGCTTCTAGCGCTTCTTGCCAACGTGGCGCGCAGAGGCACCAGCAATCTCCTGGGGTTAGGCCAGGGAAGCTATATTCGGGCACGGGGGTGGAGAGATCGTTGCCCTGCTTTTTGGAATAGGCAAGGAATTCTGCCGTCACGCGGGCGCAGACAACATGTACGCCATGGTCGCCCGTGCCGGTGCGGCAGAAACCATCGCGATAAAATCCGGTCATCGGATCGCTGCAGCAGCCCTTAAGCGGGGTGCCGATTACATTCTTCGATTTTGTTGTTATTTCGTCCATCATGGCTGAATCTGACATAAGTTAATCAACTGTCTCCTAAATACTTGTGTTGCCGTTACATAACGTTTCTTCTTTTAGTATAAATGATGAGGGTTGCAGAGCCGAAAGAAGAAAATCGATGAATTAAGTACTTGTGGATGCACAATGTCAATAAGTTGAGCTCTAGTCGGCTTCGTAACCCTACGGGTCTACCCTTAGTTGTTCTGCCTAAGCCAGCGAGTCACGGACCCGCTCGGAGCACCACGCTCGATTGTGATTGGCCGACATGGTGAGTTGATGCGGGAGCAGCCGTAATGCAGATTCTTTACGATTGATCTGTATGTGCTGCAATAGCTTTAGCACTCTGGACCTTAACTTGTTGACGCTTGAAATCGACACCTTCATATTGGGGGTATCAGTGCATCGGCTTCTTGACACGCAAGCGCGGCAAACTTGGAAACGCGCGCGCTGCGCCCCAACTCAGGCCGCTCATTCGTCCAGCCGATTAGCGACAAACGGCGAATGAGCAGGAAGAAGGGCAGCAACGCAACCGTTTCATCTTCCAGCGGGCGTTGCGTGCGATAGCCAGCAATCATTGCATATTGCAGCCGCTCGAAATCGGGTCGATCCATTGAATAGAAGAGTGAGATGGCTAATTCGTAGATGTGCCAGCCGTAGGCACAATCGTCAAAGTCGATCACGTGCAAGTGCTCATCGTTTATTAGCACGTTGCCGGGGTGCAAATCAGCGTGGATCAAGCTGTAGACTTGCGCATTTTTGTCCAACTCTTGAAGCCTGCTGTAAACAGAGGCTCGAATGCCCGAAAGATGCTGGCGTTCTGCATCGCTGATTTGCGGCAGATCCCAAAAGTTGCCCCAAAATGGCTGACCCCCCGCTAATCCGTCTGCGTCCAACCCGTGACGACGGCTGCTAGAAACAGGCTCCCACTGGGCCGACTGATTGTGGATGCGGGCCGCAATTTGCCCAAGCTGATGATAGTATTGTGCGATGGCGTCAGGATCCGCAACTTTCTCCAAAATTTCTAGCAGTGGCGTGCCCTCGAACCATTCGACTATACCCACATAGTAGCGCTGATCTGAAAAGTTGATCAGCACATAGCCTTGACCCGCGCTCGTTTTAACCGCCACCGGCACGCTCAGCCCCGACCTATTTAACGCTGTGGTCCACTCTTGCTCGGCATTTAATTCGTCGAGCGTGTGGTAGCCGGGCCGATGGATGCGCAAAATGTATTGGGTTTGTGTTGCAGCATCTACACGGAAGACGATATTTTCGGAGCGCGAAATGAGCGTAATTTGTGGATCGGGCAGATCCCAAAAGGGTAATGCCTGATTGGCAATTGTATGGGCTGTAGCGTCATCGAGAATCTTAGTCAATGTATTACTGTCCTGTAGGATGGGGCGTTGTTTATCCAGTGTATGGTGAGTATATCAATTCAAGTCGTTCGGCCCGCTCTGGCTTTCGATACAGCCACTGTGCTTCCAAGCCTACAAACTGCTATAGCGTAGCGGCGGGCGATCAACCGGCGGGGGCTGAATGGCTACGTATTATGTTATAATGAGATTATACAATATTTATCATACTCCTAAATGAAACCACCTATGAACAGATCCGATCTACTTGCTCGCCGTGACCATTTGCTTGGCTGTGGCGCACCCCTATTTTACGAAGAACCAGTCCACATTGTGCGTGGCGAAGGCGCTTGGCTCTTCGACGCCAACGGCAAAAAATATGTGGATATGTACAACAACGTGCCGTGCGTTGGGCACTGTCACCCGCACGTTGTGGCGGCCATGCAGAAGCAAGCCAGCATGCTAAACGTACACAGCCGCTATCTGCACGAGGGGATTTTGGATTATGCCGAACGGCTGGCAACCCTGCACGCAGATCCGCTGACGAGTGCGATTTTCACCTGCACCGGCACAGAAGCAAACGAAGTTGCCCTTGCCATTGCCCGCAGCGTGACGGGTGGGCGCGGTATCATCTGCACCGATGCGACCTATCACGGCAACAGCGCCGAGATCAGCAAATTTACGCGCACGCGTCAACTGCCCAATGGGCCCGCCCCCGATGTGCGGGCGATCCCCTTCCCCGAAATCTATCGACCGCTCCAAGCCAACGCCTCCGAAGCGGAACTGACCGAACTCTATTTAGACGAAGTGCAGCAGGCCATCGACAGCTTTGCCGCCAGCGGCGTTCCCTTTGCCGGCATGTTGATCTGCTCGATCTTTGCCAACGAAGGCTTGCCCAATGTGCCCCCAAACTTTGTGCCGCTTGCCGCCGATCTCGTACGCAAGGCGGGCGGACTCTTTATTGCGGATGAAGTGCAATCTGGCTTCTGCCGCACTGGAGAATGGTGGGGCTACGAGGTCTTTGACTTTGTACCAGATATTGTCACCATGGGCAAGCCAATGGGCAACGGGTTCCCAGTCGCCGCGGTGATGACGAGTGAAGAGATGATCAACACCTTTCGGGCAGAGCGTGGATACTTTAACACCTTTGCCGCTAGCCCATTACAGGCTGCCGTAGGCATGGCCGTGCTCGACGTGATCGAAAACGAGAAGCTGCGCGAAAATGTAGTAGAAATTGGCGACTATCTGCACACCGAATTGGGCAAGTTTCAAGATCGCCTCGAACCGCTTGCAGACATACGCGGCCATGGGCTTTTTATCGGCTTGGAGTGGGTAGCGGACCGGGCAACCAAAGTGCCCGATCAAGCGGGTGCGGTGGCGATAGTCAATCGGCTTAAGGAGAAGGGCTTTCTGCTCAGCAACGCGGGCGCGTTCCGCAACGTGCTCAAGATCCGCCCGCCGCTGGTGATCGATAAGTCTCAAGCCGATCTATTTTTGACTGCGTTCGACGAGGTCACGCGCGAATAAACATACTCTCTTTCAAAAAACGTATCTGCTCACTTTAAGTAAGTTTTTGCCTGCTAGGTGAGCAGTAAACAATTTCATCACATGCGTATAATCTACCTTCTGAAACAGCGACCACCAAAAAAGGAGCCAACCCATGCTGCCCATCATCGACACCCATCAGCACCTTTGGGATCTCACTCGTTTTAACCTACCGTGGCTTGTAGACGAAGAAGCCATCAACCGCAGCTACCTCACCAGCGATTATCTCGCCGCGACCAAAGACGCCAACGTGGTCAAGGCCATTTACATGGAAGTAGACGTTGCCGCTGACCAAAAAATTGCCGAAGCCGAACATCTAATCGAGCTCTGCGCCAACGACAATAATCCCACCGTAGGCGCGGTCATATCGGGCGACCCGGGTACCGACTGCTTTGCCGAATACATCACCGCCTACCGCAACAATCCCGCCATCAAAGGCGTGCGCCAAGTGTTGCACGTACCGGATTGCGCACCGGGATACTGCCTCTCGGACGAGTTTGTTGCAGGTGTTACCCTGCTGGGGGAAATAGAGATGAGCTTCGACCTTTGTATGCGTCCCACAGAGCTTATGGATGCCGCAAAACTGGCCACCCTTTGCCCCGCGACGCAGTTAATTCTTGACCACTGTGGCAACGCCGATCCGCACATTGTGGACGGCACGCGCGCGGACAATGAGGAAGCATTTAGCCACACACGCCAGCAGTGGCTGGACGATATGGCGACTGTTGCTAAACAGAGCAACGTGGTCTGTAAAGTGTCGGGGATTGTAGCCCGCGCGCAGCCCGGCTGGCAGCCTGCAAATCTTGCGCCAACGGTCAACCACTGTCTCGACACTTTCGGGCCGGATCGGGTGATCTTTGGCGGCGATTGGCCCGTCTGCACGCTTGGCGCAACCTATCAAGAGTGGGTTTCGGCTCTACGCGAAATCATCTCTGTACGCAGCGAGGCGGTTCAGCACAAGTTGCTGCACGACAACGCCGCAGCGCTTTATGGGGTGTGAGGAAGTGGGAGAAATGGCATAGATTTGGGGTTGCCCACCCAATCCTCAATCCTGAACGCGCACCTCGCCCACCTTAAACGCCTCGCCACTGACCCGCTCACCCGTCGCCGGATCATACAGCCCCAAAAGCACTTGATACGCCCCCGCAGGCATCTCCGCTGGAATCGGCACCAGCACGTGATCCGCAAACGTTTCGCCAGCAGTCCACTCCGTTGTACGGACCAAATTCATCCCCGGGAAGCCGTCCCACTGAGCCAATGGACGACCCGTTTCATCTGCAATATGGATAAAGAGCTTATAGTCAATCGTCGGCTGGATTTCGGGTCTCCAATTCAGGTGTAAATAAAGCGCCTCCCCAGCGTGGATCTCTGATTCATCTAGAACCTGCGCCTCTAGCGTCAGCCAATCTGCAAAGGTGGCGACGGGCCGCATAACGTTATCGGATTGCACATCTTCCAAGCGCGTAACTTGCTGCTCGAAAACCGACTCGAATTGCTCGGCATCAAACGTTACATATGGAACGGGTAGCGGATTGAGCGACCAAATTTCAATGCGCGCCTTTCCGTTGATCCGCACTTCGCCCGTGCGCACATAGCGCCCTTCCATCAGATCATCGTCAAACGCAAGATCTGCCTGCTGCGGCGGACGCGTGATAAAGACAGTCTCTGGCTCTTGGCTAAGCGGCACTCGTTCGATCTCTGTCAGATACCAGCGGCGCAGATAGCCCGAACGGTCGTTGGTTGCGTAGGTATCGCCCAAGTAGCCCCACGATGCCAAGGTGCCAAGCGCTTTCCAACCGCGGGCGATGGGAAAGCCAAAGCGCGGCTTCTGCGGAATCTGTTCGCCGTAGGGGGCCCAGTAAATCGGATTGCGGATCTTCTGATAGTTGGTCACATATTCGGGCTGCTGCTGAAAAAACATGAGCCGAAGATAGTTGGCCGAAAGCGCGATCCAGCCGATAATTAGCGCCACGATTGCCGCCCGCACCCCGACTGCAATGCGCTCGTTCTGGGTAACGTAAGCGATGGGCAACGCAGCTAGCAGCGACCAGCTAAGCATAAATTGGTAGAAGTGGGTACCTGGAAAGATCATGATAAAGATATAGAGGATAAAGTAGGGCAAGAACCAAAGCAGCAAGAGCCAGCGCGTGTTGCGCTTTCGTTCATTGTTAGCAGAAAAGCGACCCACAAACAGCCCCGCCAGCATCAAGCCGAACAGCCCAACAAAGTAGTAGATGGAATTGTAGAATGTGCCCATTTCAACGAAGAATGGCAGATTAAAGTTGATCGATGAGCCGATGCGGTTGCCCAAATAGCCTTGGGTAGCTTCGAAATGTGGGTTGAGAAAAAATGGTCCATAGGTGATGGCGAGTAAAATTGTGCCAGCAATACCCGAAAGAAAAAATGCGGGCCAGATAGATGGCTGTTGCGTCTCTCGGTTGCGCCGCCAGCCCTGCCACACTAGCACCAACAGCAGCGGTGCCATCAACGCAAATTCGTAGTGCATAACGATACCAAATGCACTCAGGATTGCGGCCAGCGCCAGCCGATTGCGATCCCCACGCTGCGCAAATTCCCATGCGGCCAGCGCCGTGGTGACGCTTAATAGAAGGATGACGCCTTGGTATTGCACGATGCGCGACAGCCCCAGCGCAAAGCCATTGACGGCCAATAATATTCCGGCCCATATGCCGACAGGAAAGGAAAAGATGCGCCAGCCCAGTAGTGCCAGCGCGAGAACACTGCCCACGCTTGCTAGTGCATAGGCAAAACGTCCTGTTACTTCGTTTGCTGTGCCGAGCGCGCGATAAATAGGGATCGCCATGGTGATTTCGCCCGGTCCTTTGGTATGAATGGCAAGCGGATCCGGCTCGGCTTCGGTACCACCGGCGATGGCCTGCTGCGCACGGTAGAGCACGTACACTTCATCTACGTGCAGTTCGTGGTAGCCCAGCCCGGGAAAGCGCATCAACGCGGCAAGGATGAGCAGAAGACCGAGCCAACTCCACACTTTAAAGGGAGGGGTTGTGAACGTTGAATGGTTATTTACTATCTGCTTTTGATCGGGCGTGCGTTCACCTTTGGCAATAGATGGGGTGGACGGTGGCAAGAAGAGCATCAACAAAAAGAGACCCAACGCATAGGCACCGATTAGTTGCCACGGGTGAATCGGCCCGGGGATCCAGTAGAGGAGTAGAACGATGGAGATGAGCCAGCAGATGCCCAGCGCGAGCGCGTAGATCCCCGCAGTGGGCAGATCGAGCGCGACCAATCGCCAGTGGCGCACAAGCAGCATACCCGGGAGCCACCATGCCAGTAGACAGATCGCGATCAGTCGCGTCCAGAGTGTGGTGGTGGGCAGTAGTGCAAAGAGGAGAGGAACCAAAAGCAGCACCGCCGCCGAAAGCCAGACGAGCGGCGAACGACGGTTGGCGCGCAAATTTTGGGCGAGATTAGCAGGAATGGTTTTTTGATGTATGGACACAAATTTGGTTGTCTGGTTAGGCGATGCTCATATAGGCGACAAGCTGAATTGCGCTATTTACCCTTTGGAGATATGGGCAATTTCAGCCGTATACCGATATGAGCCTTAAACGCTGTCTACGAGCAGGGCTGCTTCTAAAATTGGTACGGCTAGGAGCGCACCTGCCCCGTCGCTGCTTTTGATGTCTAGGTTGAGTATGGGCGTAAGATCAAGCAGATCGAGCAGGGCTTTGTGACCGGGGTCGCTACTGGTGTGGGCCGCTGTTACCGTCTTTTTGGTGCTTGGTTCGAAGAGCGTTGCCATGGCTGCGCCGGTGGCTGGCACGATGCCATCGAGCAGAACTGGGATGTGCTGGGCGGTTGCTTCGAGAACGATGCCAGTGATTGCCGCAATTTCTAGCCCCCCGATTTTGCTCAATAGTTCGAGACCGTTTTGGGGCGATGGGTTATGGAAAAGTATGGCTTGTTCGATGATTTCGCATTTTCGACGCCAGCCCGAGATGCCGATCCCTAAACCCGGACCGGTGACTTCGGGGATTTCTAGGCCGGTGAGGACGGATGTTAATGCGGCGCAAGCGATTGTGCTGCCCGCACCGATGTTGCCAATTAGCAAGAGGCGCGAACCTGCTTGGATTTGGGCCGCCGCGTATGCGATCCCAGCCGCGATTGCTTTGACCGCGTTTTCTTCGGACATGGCCGATGCGGTTAGAAAACTGTTGGTACCAGAGCAGATTTTTGCGCTGTGCAGCCCATCTTGTGGAGGGATGTTCTTTGCTGTACCCACGTCTAAAATAGATAGGCTGGTGTTAAATTTCTGTGCAAGTGCTGTGGATTGCGTTTTCTTGTTGAGCAGATCGTCTATGGCTTGTGCGGTTGAGTCGGGTGAGTTTGTGCTGATTTTTTCTGCGGCAATGCCGTGATCCGCAGCGCAGATGATGGCCGTGCGTGGAGAAATCTGAGGAGCCATGGTTCCCGTGATTGCAATCAATTTGGTGCTTAGTGCATCAACTTGTCCAAGATGATCTCCCTTGGTGATTAGTCGTTGGCGCTGCAATGCACGCATAGTCTCGGGGATCATGTTTTCTGGATCGACAATTCTATCAAGTGTCTTCATTAGGCTGTTGTTTGACACGGGGTTTCTCCAAATTTAGCCTAACCAGAAATGATTGCGCGGCGTTGGCGCAAGTGCTGTGACTTCTGTATCGTTGACGAGTAGCGTGGCGGGGGTAGCGTTTTTCCACTGGGTATAGTTGATACGTTGCTGCTTTGCCACTTCTTGTATTTCATCAATGGCGCTAACGTTCCACTCGCCAGTCATCATCTGTTTGATCTGTTCTAGTTCAAAGAGATAGACATCTTCAGCATTCAGAATGCGGTCGTCTGACATTGCCTCTTGCACGGCGGCTTTGGCCCAGTTGTGGGTGCCCGCTTGGATGTAAGCGAAGGCGTTGCGTGCGCTGCTTTCTAGTCTGTAAAGTGGCTCTAGCTGATCGAACCATTGTGCGGCTTGTTTTTTCTGCGGCGGATCGACGTGTTCGAGCAGGCGCTTTTTTCGATTTGGCACTGTCTCTTCCCGACAGAATGAGTCTGATTCAATAGCTGCACGCAATGATGAGCGATCTTCGGCCCACCGCGGCAGGGAGAGGTTGCCTTCACAGAAGCAGCGATGGGGATATGTTTTCACGAGTTCAGTCAACAGGGTGTCAAACTCGGAGCCAGATGCGGCACGCAATGCCGCAATGGTTTGGCTGATCTGCTGCTCTACTGTGCCGTCGATTTTGTGAGCGGATGTTGAGATAAGGGCCAAATTTTTGGGAAAGGGTGTCTGATCTTGCAATGCCCACAGCAAGCGATTTTGCAGCAATTCGATGTTGTGGCGTGCAGCAAAGAACGCGGTGAGACTATCCGTTCCAAAGCGTTCAATCTCTTCCATCACCTGTAAGATTTCAGCTTGGCTCCATTTTACCTCGCATGTTTTTTGATACCATGCTTTGGCTTTTTGGGTGGCTGGCTCTATTTCTGTCTGTAACTCTTGCAGGGCTGATGCAATTTTACGCTGCGCACGACCATCGGTTATGCCAGCTAATAAGCCCCGTTTCGGGGCTGATGCAACTGTTTTTGGCTCGCCATTGATGCGTAAGGTAAGTGGCTCAACACCCGCCTTCTCTGCCTCGATTTTGGCAGATATTGATACATTGAGATAGGGGATTCCCTGATAGTGGCGGCAGAGATTTGCTCCGTATTTTGGGTCAAACCCTATTTTCGAGTAGTAGTTGTACCAACCGCGCCGCAGAATTTCGGCCAACATACTATAGCTAAAGGGTAATAGTGGCCGCGATGAAAATAGATGCAGGGGCGTGTGATCCCAAACGGTGCCATCTAAGCTGCTATTTTCGCCATTTTTCGTGAGGTTGTTTTTGGTTGAATAGTCGAACAACTGCGATCCTCTCTCTGCATTCTGCCGCAGCACAAAATTGTAGGTAGCGACGCGGCTTGGTCTGTTTGGATTTGATTGACGATGGAATTGTCATCCGAATTGTGTTGCGTGTCAAATTAGTAAGCGAACGAGGCTACCTTTCTGGTTATTGATAAATTGGTATCCTGTTGATTATTTATTCATCACTAATGGCAGCATGATTGATTGTGGCGTGAAAGATGAAGGTGTTCCAATTTTAATAGCTTTCTCTATAATTTCATCCTTTTGATCGCGCACTGTATAGATAATTGTCTCAGGAAGCAGATAATCCTCTTGGGAAATGTAATAAAGAATTTGGCCATTGGTTGTAGCGTATCCATATTCTGCATCTTGTATATCAACTACTTCGAGGGAACTCTCTCCGGTTAGTGGCTCTACCTCAATAATGCGTTTTGTAACTGTATTTTTCGGTTCTACCGAGCTTTGGTCTAATTCATCTCTCTGTAGAATATAGTTTTCATATGACGCTGCCAAACGTTCGAGGTTCGCTACACTACGGGAACTGCCTCTCTCGTTTTGTCTCATTTCTGAAAACAATTGCACATCTCCTAGGTCGATAACGCTCGTCGGCTCTTCGCTTAAGCCCGTTACCGCCGTATTCTCATAGTTATAGAGCGTACACGCAACATTAAATTTGATTAACAGTTGACAATATTTGTATGGTGACGGCCAACTTGGGAATTTATAGCTCATCATCGGATAGGCTCGATGATCGTTGCCAACCGCCGGATCGTTACTAATGATAACTGGTTTTTCCAATCCAGCCGCTTGATAGTAAACATCAAAGCCATAAAACCCGCTTTCGTTAATTTCATCTAACGAACATTCGGTATTGTCTGTTGCGCTAAATGGGTAATGCGTTGAGATATTGGGTTCCCCTGCGCGACAGTCAATGTGCATCATGCCTAGATTATGGCCTATTTCGTGCATCATTGTTAGGCTTCCACCCACTTCATAGGGTGCAGTATGGGTGTCTGAATAGACGCTCGATATTGAAGACCAAGCGCTATAATTTTGCCAATGAGATTTTTGAGGCCGAATACTAAGCCCGCCAAATATGAATACTGGATCAACCATACCTACCCAGTGTTCATTGGTCGATGTTTCGTAAAAACGGTTGACCTCCTCTTCTTTGGCGCGCATTAATTCTAGCTGCTCTAGAACTGGTGTTGGGTCAGTATATGCTTCAATGTTGCACGTACCCTGGCAGTCAGGCTCTAATATTTCGCTGTGCTCTCGCCATTCTATGGTCGAGACGGGCATATAGCGATAAGAATTGGCGATGATTTTATCAAAAATTCGTTGATCCGTTTTGTATGTATGTTCCGGCTGGCTGCTATCTCCATCCTTATACAGTTTGATAGGCACCATCACCAAGGAGAGCGGATCGCTAGCGTGAAACGTGACGGATTCTTCCCAGCTATTATTTGTTTGAGCACTCTCTGGTACAGATGACTCAGGATTCAATTCTGCAAGAAATGTGACGCTTCCAGTCAGCCAAGAAGGTGGTAGCTCAAAGTGAAAAGAATCGTCCATGTTTAGACGACTTCCACCATCTGCTCGTACAGTAATGGGTGCATATTTCATTGCCAAAGGCGAGCCTACTAATTCGCTCCCATCCTGAAAGGCGCGTAGTTGAGCACTGACCCCATCGACATTATACAGATTGCTTATCGCGTATACCCTTACCCACGTTTTTCTATCGGCTATCAGTGGCATATCGTTTGCCAAATTTTGGAGTCCCTGCGTAATTTCTACTGCTGTGATTACTAGATCAGGAGCGGGCTGTAGCGTCTGTTCTGCCGTTATTGTCGATGGCGCAGCAGTCGTTTGGCTTACTGGGTTGCTATACGTGCTCCATAGTGCATTTGCCTGCAACAGGTGTGGTGGTGTATAGGTTCGCACAACAAAATGATAGGTTGTTTTTGGCAAAAGACCGTCAATCTTGGCGGCATTCACAGCGGTTTCTGTTTTGCTATACATTCTATAGGTGCTTTCATCATCTTTTCGATAGCTGATTTCGTAAAAACCGTTCTCATTTTGATAATCGATAGGCGTCCAGTTGAGCATTACCGAATCTTCGGTAACTAGCGAAACGGACAATTCTGTTGGTGGCAGCGTTTGGGTGTGTATACTATAATTTTTTTCAGAAGAACGTATATCAACGGTCTCTGTTTTAAATGCGTTATAGCTAAAATCAAACTCTTCATTTTTGGGTAAATCGAAAATAGCAGATGGGATTGGTCCGCTCAGTGCGTTACGCTCTATATGTAATGAGGTCAAGCTAGCTAAGCTGGTTAACGAAGATGGAACATTTCCCGAAAGCCTATTTCCGGATAGCCAAAGCAAGTTGAGTTTAGAAAGATTCCCAATCTCCTCTGGAATGCTGCCGATTAAATTGTTGCGACTCAGGTCAAGTATGGTGAGTTCGCTTAAGTTGCCGATTGTTTGGGGAATCGATCCTGTAATATTGTTCTTCCAAAGACCCAACATACGTAGCTTTTCTAAGCTACCAAGCTCTGCAGGCAATGGACCGGTAAGAGCATTATCGCTTAGATCAATACTTAGTACGAAGCCTTCTTGGTTGCACATAATTCCATGCCACATACATGGGTTTGGGGTATTCAACCAGTTTGTGTTTGTTTGCCAATTCACGCCATCTGTGTCTCTATAAAGAGAGACAAGTACAGCGCACTCGCTGCTTGGCATTCGCTCTGATATTTCGCAGTCAAAACTCGTGTTAGCTGTAAACGGTTGCCGTACGGTGGAAATTTGTTTTGTAGAAGATTGTCTCAGAGGCTGTGTCATTTGGTTACTTGAATTTGCTGCTTTAGTCGATAAGGTGAATCCATATAATGTTCCACCTAGGATAAGAAAGGAAATAACTGTAATAAATATTGTGACTTTTCGCTTTTGTGAGAATAGAATTGGTGTCATTGTTGGCTGCATAAATATTCCCTGCATTTAATTTTTTAATAGAAGACCACAAAAGATATAGAGGGGAAAATCTCCGCGTTTATCAAAGGTAACTATCGAGGCCGACGCTTTTTAGTCTAATCGTTACCACTAAACGTATATCCCATAATTTCGACCTAATGGTTCTACCTAATAATTATTGGTGTTAGTTCGGAGTCATAAAACGGGAGCCATTTACCTCTAGGAAACTTGCCACCTGTTCTTATTTTAGCTACTGGGTGGACTCGACCTGCCTAGAGGTGGGGATTTTTCTCTTCCCGGAAGGCCAACTCCGACATTTATCGCCTAGCAGCACTATAATGGCTTTCCGAGAAAATAGTTTTGGACTGTACAACTATCACCACTGATTATAAATATAGATACTAAACATATGCTATTGGCATATTGATCACATATCAGTAGTTTACTGCTAAGTTATGATAAATTCTATAGGGAACAAGTCTTGATTTTTACTTGTCGGAATGTCTTATGATCTGAACATAACAGGGAATCGCTATGCGAGATTGTGGCAAATGCATTAAGTAATTTAGTATAGAGACAAATTGACGTTGCCTACGATTAACTCAGTTGTGAGACGTATTTCGAGAAACAATCTAGGCTTGATGCAACATATATATTTTGGAGAAAATGGATATGGCAACCAGCAAACCAGAGCTAATTTACGCATTGCATGAAACAGCCAACAAATTGTCTGGTGGCGCGGCCTACGAGTGGGGTCATATGGGGCGATGCAACTGTGGCCATCTTGTGCAAACGCTACTTGACATTACCGAGCAAGAAATTGTCTCATCTGTTGATCACCAATTAGATGAGTGGAGCGAACACGCAGTTGACTACTGTGAAGGGACAGGTGCCAAAGTTGATGATCTGTTTACACAGCTTTACCAAGCGGGCCTTGGCTATAAAGATGTAATTCAGCTAGAGAATCTTTCAAATCGAGCGGTGTTGCAGCGGATTGGGAGCGAATCCGGCTCGGATAAGCCTGTGCATTTACGACGCAATCGTGTTGAGGATGTAACGCTTTATATGCGCACAATGGCAGAGATGCTAGAAGATGCCTGATGGTTACGGCCCAACCGAATCTCATGAGGTTTTTGGTCGCGGAGGTAGCATTGGAAGGCACGCTCAATTAGGTTTTCCTACACGAGTAGCATTGAGCTACAACGAATACAAAGGGAAGAACCCGCATTCGCGGAATGCTTGCCCTCAAGAAACAAGCGAGATCTGAGATGCATAGCGCGGGCTGAGCGAATCCAAAGGATTCGCTCAGCCCGCGCTATGTGTATGACCATCTGTCTCTGGCACAACTCATATCGCCTTGCCGATTTCGTACACTTAGGAGAAACTGCGACACTCACAGCTTATGACCATGCAGTTTGTCTAACTGCGTGCGCCTCTGATTATTCCGTCTGAGAAGAAAGAAAATCTAGCAAATCGATCTTCGTCAGAATCCCTTCAATCTTCTCCTGTTCATCCACAATAATGGCTACACCACTTTTATTGAAATTATATAGTAAGATAAGCTTATTGATAGAGTATAGATTACCCATTGGGTGTAGGAACGAGATGTTTCCAGATAGACTCGACGTGAATCAACCTTGTCACCCCTGCTGTCGATTCTTAAATTCCTGCCTGCGCAGAGCTTGTCTCGATGCAGATGGGGAATGACAGCGATGGGGCTCACTGGACGGGTCATATAACATTGGATCATCTCCAATTGAAATGCACCCATGCCGCTAGATAAATGAGTATTGCCACTATGAAAACAAAAGCCACACGACGAGTCTTGCTGCTAACAACCGCCCGCACCTATCGTGGACAGGCATTTCAGATGGCCGCCGATCAGCTTGGGATCGACGTTATTCGAGCTGTCGACATGCGATCCGAACTAGCCGAGCACTGGCAACTCGAATTAGGCGTCGATTATCGAGATCCCGATAGCGCGGCTGCGCGCATTGCCCAATTTTCAAAAGAAATGCCGTTGGATGCGATCTTGGCGGTGGACGATAGCGGCACATTGCTCGCGGCCAAAGCGAGCGCACTGCTGGGACTGCGCCATAATTCGCCACAGGCATCGCGGGCGGCAAGCGACAAATATTTGATGCGCTCTATTTTTGCCGAACATCAGGTACCTTGTCCGTGGTTTCGGCGCTTTTCGACTGGCGATGATTTGGCCGGAGTTGCGGCGCTCGTGCCGTACCCGTGTGTCGTCAAACCGCTGGATTTGAATGGCAGTCGTGGCGTTATCCGTGCGGATGATGCGAGCGAGTTTATGGCCGCGGTGAAACGGCTGGATGCACTGTTGCAGTCGGTGCAGCCCACTCAAGCGGACCACTCCTATCTGGTCGAAGCATATATTTCAGGCGATGAGGTTGCGCTGGAAGGCATGTTGGATGATGGAGAGTTAACAATTTTGGCGCTCTTCGATAAGCCGGATCCGCTGGTGGGGCCATTTTTTGAAGAGACAATCTATGTGACGCCATCGCGCCACCCTGCATCGGTGCAAGAGTCTATTGGGCGCTGTGCGGCAACGGCTGCGGCCGCGCTGGGTCTGCGCGATGGGCCGATTCATGCTGAGTTGCGCATTAATGATGCGGGCCCGTGGATGCTGGAAATTGCGGGACGCTCGATTGGTGGGATGTGTTCGCAGACGCTGCGTTTCAGGTTGGATGGATCGATTCTGTCGGATTCAAGCACTGTGATTCCAAATCTAGTGATTCCAAATCCGGCAGGGATCAGCCGCGATGTATCGCTGGAAGAGCTAATTCTGCGGCAGGCGTGTGGCCTGCCCTTTGCGTTGCCGCGTACCGGTCAGGCTAGCGGCGTCATGATGATCCCGATTCCGGAGAGCGGTATTTTGAAGGATTATTCTGGTGTGGAATTGGCCGAGGCGGTGCCGTTGATTGAAGATGTGCAGATCACGGCGAAGCGCAACTATTCGTTGACGGCTTTGCCCGAGGGGGACAGCTATCTTGGCTTTATTTTTGCGCGGGGGGCAACGCCAGAAGAGGTGGAAGATGCCTTGCGTGTGGCGCACGATTGCCTACTGTTTGAGATTATGCCGGAATTGGCGCTTTCATTAATGTAAATAGTAAAGGATTTTATGAATCATCCTGCCGTACTTGAAACAGATGTTACCCCAGAAAAACTCAGTCAGTGGCGTACTATCAAAATTCTTGGTCAGTATCTTTGGCCCGAAGATCGAATGGATTTGCGCGTGCGCGTTGTATTGGCGCTATTTTGTCTTGGATTGTCGAAAGTAGTCAACGTTTATGTGCCATTTCTCTATAAGGGTGCGGTCGATGCACTGTCGCCCGAGCAGGGCTTGGCTGCGCTTCCGTTTCTGCTGATTTTTGGCTATGGTGCTGCCCGTGTATTGACACAAGGCTTTAACGAACTGCGAAATTTACTTTTTATTCGGGTTTCACAGCACGCGCAGCGCGTAATCTCGCTTAACACCTTTCAGCATCTGCACCAATTGTCGTTACGTTTTCATCTAGATCGCCAAACGGGTGGGTTGTCGCGCGTGATCGAGCGTGGAATTGCCGCCATCGGCTTTGTCTTACGCTTTACACTCTTTAGCATCCTGCCGACGTTGATCGAAATTATCATGGTCACTGGGATCCTTTTTGTGCAGTTCGATATTCGTTTCGCGGTTGTTACCTTTGTGACAATTGTTGGCTACATTGCTTTTACTTTCTTAATTACCGAATGGCGTATCAAGTTCCGTCAAGAGATGAATGCAAGGGATTCCGAAGCGAATACGAAGGCCATCGATAGCCTGCTCAACTATGAGACGGTTAAATATTTTGGCAACGAAACGCACGAACATGAGCGCTATAATTACTCGCTGCGTGGGTACGAAGATGCAGCGGTGCGGAGCGAATCGAGCCTAACGCTGCTGAATGTGGGGCAGGGTGTCATTATTGGTGTCGGATTGATTTGGGTGATGACCATGGCGGGCCAAGGTGTAGTGGATGGAATTTATACAATAGGCGATTTTGTGCTGGTCAACACCTTTTTGATTCAGCTCTACCTGCCGCTTTCGTTTTTGGGCACTGTCTATCGCGAATTGAAGCGCGGCATGGTAGATATGGACAAGATGTTTGAACTGACGGAGGTTGACCCCGAAGTGCAGGATCTGCCAAACGCACAGCCGCTGGTGGCGAATGCTGGCGAAATCGTTTTTGACAATGTTTGCTTTAGCTACAATCCAGATCGCCCCATCCTAAAAAACGTGAGCTTCACGGTTCCATCTGGCAAAATGGTTGCGATTGTTGGGCCAAGTGGCGCTGGCAAGTCGACAATTTCGCGCATTTTATTCCGCTTTTACGACATAAATTCTGGCTCAGTGAAAATTGATCGGCAAGATATTCGCAGCGTAACCCAAGATTCGCTGCGTGCATCAATTGGCATTGTTCCGCAAGATACGGTGCTTTTCAACGACAGCATTGCGTACAATGTTCAATACGGGCGACCCACTGCTTCGCTTGATGAGGTGCATCACGCCGCTAAGATGGCGCGCATTCATGAGTTTGTACTGGAGCTACCCGAACAGTACGAAACCAAGGTTGGGGAGCGCGGCTTAAAGCTATCGGGCGGTGAAAAACAGCGCGTCGCCATTGCCCGCACGATTCTGAAAGATCCACGAATCTTGCTCTTCGACGAAGCGACATCTGCGTTGGACTCGCACACAGAACAGGAGATTCAATCCTCGTTGCGCGAGGTGTCCAAAAACCGGACGACGCTCGTGATTGCGCATCGACTTTCGACAATTGTGGATGCTGATTCAATTATTGTGTTAAAGAGTGGAGAAATTGTCGAGCAGGGCAGCCACGAACAGTTGCTCAAACTAGGTGGCGAGTATCAGGCTATGTGGGAGCGTCAACAAGAGGCGCAGGCAATTCAAATGAAGTTGGAGACTTTAGAAGAACAGTAGCGCATGCAATATGGAATCCGTAACTGCGACACTCTACCCTACAAAGCTTGCCCCAAACTAAACGCCCGCCCGAGATGAGCGCCGCATATAGGATAAGTCGCTGACGCAGAATCAACTGTACATAAGAGGTCGAAAGAAATTTTATTTACCCTCTAAAATCAGTGGGGGGCTGCTATTGTTATACCTTTTGCATTATTAACTCTGATCAAGTAGACTTACCGTGAACGCTACAAAGTAATTGTTTTTAATAAAATGTATTTTGATAGTAATTTTGTAATAGAATTGATGTTTGTATGGATAGTAAATTGTAATTGTGGGTAGTTTTTGACAAAAAAAGTACTTCAACTGCATATCGATATAAGCTAAAATTAACGTAACAAACTAGAAGTGTTTTCCTGAAGAAAAAGAGAAATTTTCGCTTTATTCTGCAACTCTTATTCTAAAAGTCATAGTGCTTTGTATAGCTGTAACTTGGAATATGTGAAAATATCGACGGACATGCTCTACTAGGATAGCATATAATAAATAGTATATGAATATAAACTATTCTGCTATCTTTACAGTTTCGTGCATCATCTGGCCTTAGTAATTCACGAAAATATCCCAAGTGAGGTGTTCGCGTTTTTCAAATGCGGCTCCAATTCCGCAGATACTCATTTGAAAAATGCTCTGTCCTCCCTAAAACGTGAAATAATGAGCCTCAAAAAAGGATAATCCAACAAACAGAGTTGGGTTAGGGTAAATCGTGTTGGATATCGTCAATAAGAGGCGAACCTAAGAGAGCAACCACTGTAATGGGCAAAGACGGACGGCATAAGGCTTTAGAAACAACGTTAGCTGGCCTGAAGAAGCGGTACGGAGATGGGGCAGTCATGAAGCTGGGTGAAACGACCCTGCTGAATGTTGAATCTATCCCTACTGGCAGTCTCAGCTTGGACATTGCTTTAGGTGTTGGGGGCATACCGCGCGGACGGATTGTCGAAGTATATGGTCCAGAGAGTTCGGGTAAGACGACGCTTTGCTTACACACAATTGCGGAAGCTCAGAAAATGGGCGGCATTTGTGCCTTCATTGATGTAGAACATGCGCTTGATCCATCGTACGCCGCCAAAATAGGGGTTGAAGTTAACGAGTTGTATGTGAGCCAACCCGATACGGGTGAACAAGCGCTGGAAATCACCGAAGCGCTAGTACGTTCGGGTGCAATGGATGTGGTTGTGGTGGACAGTGTAGCAGCACTTGTTCCGCAAGCCGAAATTGAAGGGGAAATGGGCGATGCACACGTGGGACGCCAAGCCCGTTTGATGAGCCAAGCATTGCGCAAACTAACTGGTATTGTAAAAACAAGTGGTACCAGTTTGATCTTCACCAATCAACTTAGACAAAAGATTGGGGTTATGTTTGGTAGCCCAGAAACGACAAGTGGTGGCATGGCGCTTAAGTTTTATGCCAGTGTGAGACTCGATATTCGACGTATTCAAGCGATTAAGCAAGGTACGGACGTAATAGGAAACCGAACAAGGGTAACCGTAAAAAAGAATAAAGTTGCTCCACCATTCAGGATTGCTGAATTCGACATCATGTATAGCGAAGGAATCAGCACAACAGGTGATCTGATTGATCTAGGCGTTGAACACGAAATCCTCGTAAAACGCGGCGCATTCTATCGATATAATGACGAGATCATCGGACAAGGTCGAGAAGCAAGTAAGCAACATTTACGTGAAAATTGGGATGTTGCAATAGAGCTTGATAGCTTAGTTCGTGAAAAGACTGGCTTACCCGTAAGCCCCCGTACCGCTCTACCTATCTCGGTGGAACGCGTTGATTCTGTTGCGCCAATTGCAGCAGAAGATGCTACGTCAACTGCTCAAACCTCAATGATAGCTTAGTCAATGATAGCTTAGTCAATGATAGCTTAGTCAAAGACAGCTTAGTAGTAATGTTGTGTAGGGCCGTTATTAAGGAATCAACCTGCCTAAGGCCCATTGTAGATGCAGCTTGTTAGAAGGGTCAGACTCTTGCGGTCTAAGGCAAGCAATCCCCTTGCTTGCGCCTGAGCAGTACGTGAATTTTCGAAGGTTGTATCGCTTCTCTTGCATTTATTCTTTTCTTGTTACATTTACTTATTATCAAATATACGTTAGGTAAACGGCTTTTGTACAGCGGCTGAAATTGCTCTGTGCGAGGTTGCTTTTTAATACAATTTTTCGAACGTAGATTGTATTGAAAGTGTTATTCCGGAATTATCTAACGCTGTAGCGTTCTGCTACAGCGTTTTTTTTTTATTATCAAAACACTCACTTTCCTATATCTTGTAGGAGATATAGCGTAAGGAATTCCAATCATGTCTACAACAGTTTCGATCATTTTGATCATTCTGTTTTCGCTTGTAAGCGCCGGTGCTGCGGGGTTTTTCGCCTTCACAAAAGGTCAGAATAGTGGCAAAGAAGCCGAGCTTGAGCTCCAACGCAGCTTAAACCAAACTGCTGAGGAAAATGCAGCTCGTTTGATAGCGGAAGCGGAAACAAAAATCCAGCAGAAAAAGCTGGTAGCAAAAGATGAAGAAGGACGCGAGCGGCAGAAATTTGATTCAGAACAAAATCGCCGCCGCAAAGATTTAGATAAGATTGAAGTAAGGCTCCAGAGTAAGGAGGAGGAGGTTGACAAACGTTCGACGCAGCTTGAGGAGCGTAACAAGCAGCTAGACAAACGAACGAGTAAACTCGATTCGCGTGCAGCCGAGTTGGACCAAACCGAAGAAAAGTTCTTGCTTGAACTAGAACGTATTGCTAGCTTGAGCCAAGAAGAAGCACAGCAGATGCTTTTGGCCGAAGTTGAGATGAACTCGCGTATCGAAATGTCGCGTAAGATTCGCGAAGTCGAGAACGAGGTAATGGATGAGGCAGATCGGCGCGCGCGTGAGATTATTACATTAGCAATTGAGCGTGTCGCTAGCGATCATATTTCAGAATACGCAGTTAGCACGGTTAGCTTACCCTCGGATGAAATGAAGGGACGCATTATTGGGCGTCAAGGGCGCAACATTCGCGCTATCGAGCACGCGATTGGGGTTGATCTAGTCGTGGATGATACGCCCGAAGCCATCATTGTTAGCAGCTTTGATCCGGTTCGACGCGAGGTGGCCCGCATGGCGCTGAGCAAGCTAGTGGCAGATGGTCGTATTCACCCGACTCGCATCGAAAAAGAGGTCGAGAAGGCGCAGCAAGAGATCGAACTTGTTATGCGCGAAGCAGGTGAACAGGCCCTCATCGAGACAGGAACGCAGGGTCTTCATCGTGAGATCCAGAGGCTGCTTGGTCGGTTGAAGTTCCGCACGAGTTATGGGCAAAACCAATTGAGCCATGCGATTGAGACGGCCCATGTCGCCGCAATTATTGCCAGCGAGCTTCATGCAAATGTAAAGGTTGCTCGCTTAGGTGGATTGTTGCATGATATCGGGAAAGCCGTTAGCCATGAGGTTGATGGACCCCATGCGATTGTCGGTGGTGAAATTGCGAAGCGTTATGGCATTAATGAGCAAGTGGTAAACTGTATTGCAAGCCATCATGGCGAGGTAGAGCCACAAAGTATCGAGGCGGTGATCGTTGCGGCGGCTGACGCGATTAGCGGTGCCCGGCCTGGTGCACGCCGAGAGGGCATTGAAACGTATATTAAACGTATTTCGGCTCTTGAAGAGATTGGCAATAGCTTTGAGGGTGTTGATCAAACCTATGCGATTCAAGCCGGTCGTGAAATTCGCGTCGTCGTGCAGCCCGATGATATCGATGATTTGGCTGCTATTCAGCTAAGTAAAGATATTGCGCAAAAAATTGAAGACAACATGGAGTATCCTGGACAGATTCGGGTTACCGTTGTCCGTGAAACTCGCTCTGTTGATTATGCTAAGTAAAAGCGTGTTGTGATCGAATCGAGTAATTCTGTTCAACAAAAAGGGTCTATCGGCAACATAAGCATATTGCCGATAGACCCTTTTTGTTGAGGAGATACTCGGTACATTGTGTGTCAATTTATGACCGAAAAAAGAGTTTGTTTTGTGTTGCTTGTTGTCTTGGTGTTTCCCTTGTACATTTATGAATTGTTTCGTGTCACGATTACACAATCTGGCTATTTCATATAGGAATATTGAGTTATGAAAATGGATAAAGAATTGGTCCAAGAGGTAATTGATCGAGCGCGTGCAGCACAGGCTGAGATTGAATCATATAGCCAAGAGCAGATCGACGAGATGGTGACAGCGATTGCATGGGCGGGTGTGCAGCCCGAAAATGCCGAAACGCTGGCGCGGCTTGCTTTTGAGCAGAGTGGATTAGGCAAGTACGAAGATAAGGTGGTCAAGGTCAAGCGCAAGACGCTGGGCACGATGATGGATCTGAAAGGGGCCAAGTCTGTCGGCGTGATCGAGGTGGATGAGGCGCGCGGCGTGACGAAGATCGCCAAGCCAATGGGCGTGATCGCTGCGATTTTGCCGTCGACCAATCCGGCAGCGACCTGCATCAACAATATGATGATCACGCTGAAGGGGGGCAACGCGGTAATCCTTGCGCCGCACCCGCGCGGCGAGGCGACCTGTGCCGAGGCGATTCGTCTGGCACAAGAGGCGCTTGCTAAGTTGGGCGCGCCCGTGCAATTGGTACAGTACATTAGCTTGCGTGCGGACAGTAAAGAAGCGGGCAAAGCGAGGGCAATGGAACTGATGACTCAAGCAGATTATTCGTTGGTTACGGCTGGCCCCGCTAATGTGGACATGGCCTATCGTAGCGGTACCCCGGCGCATGGCGTGGGCGTTGGCAATGCCCCGGTGATTATTGACAGCAGCGCGGATCTTGCGGACGCCATTCCTAAAATTGTGGCGAGCAAAACGTTTGATAACGCCACGAGTTGCTCGTCGGAAAATTCGCTGGTGATTGAAGCGTCGATTTATGAGGATGTGCTGGCGCGCTTGCAGGAGCATGGCGGCTATTTGGTTTCGGCGGCAGAGAAGCCCCTACTACAAGAGACGATGTGGCCCAACGGGAATTTGAACCGCATGATTGTGGCGCAGCCCGCGGCGGTGATTACGGAGCTTGCAAAGTTTGATGATCCTGCGGCGCAGGAGGCCAAATTTCACATGGTGGAAGAGACGGGGATCGGACCAGAGCATCCATTTTCGGGCGAGAAGCTGTCGCTGGTGCTGACGCTCTATAAATACGAGACCTTTGACGAAGCGCTTGAGATGGTCAACTCGATTTTGGCGTTTATGGGCAAGGGGCACTCGTGCGGGATCCATTCGGCTGATGATGAGCACATTGAGCGATTGGCGGCGTCGGCCAAGGTGTCGACGGTGTTGGTGAATCAGCCGCACTGCTACAACAATGGCGGCAGTTTCGACAACGGGCTGGATTTTACGCTGTCGATGGGGGCTGGCACGTGGGGCGATAATGATACGTGCGAGAATCTGACGTACAAGCATTTTTTGAATTATACGTACTTGGCGCGCCCGATCCCGAGCCGCGAGCCGACGGAGGAAGAGTTGTTTGGTGAATTTCTGGCAAAACATGGTTGAGGACTGACAGGGTGAGGTTGGCGGTCATTGGTGCTTTGACGTGAAAGGGTTGGTTTGTCTGGTGAGGTTGTACAGTTCAAGGGATGAAGAGGTGACAGGGTGACTGGGTGAAACTGCTGACCCTGATGGCGGAGGCACTTGGGAGTCACGGATATTGAGTAAGCATGTATAGATTGTGTAATATTGAAAAATTTTATTTTGAAAACAGCTAGAATTGCCCCGTTTTTTCTGTTATAATAGGGCTAGCCATCAATTCAATCGGTATTTGTTCTGTGACTGGGAAAACTATGTGGATAACGCCGAGTGGACTATTGCAAGAAGGCACTGTCAAAGCTGCGCTGAGGTCAGCTTGGCATGAATCTTCGTCCGGTATTTCTGGCGGGCATGAAGAAGGTGGCTTTGTTCTGCAAAGTTTAGATAACAAAATCAGATTTCTGTACCTCTACATCATAATTGTTGCATTGACGGGAGTGACATTCAAGCGTATGAAGATGAGCATTATCCGATTGGAATGCCTGATCCGATTGTGATGACTGAACATGTGTTGGATGCGCAGGGATTAAGCCGAAAAGATTTGGAAGAATATATTAGTCCACGGCAGCGTGTTTGGGAGATTATGGAAAAACGTCGCCGTCTGACGCTTGCAATGATCCGTCGTTTGGAAGCAGGGTTGAATATTCCGGCACAGGTGTTGATCCAACCATATACATTTTCCGCTTTGGGCCTAGATATTTGGAGGCAACAATGCATGCAGAAAAGATAGAAGTTAACGTACCGGGCACTATTATGGATTATGGCATAAAGCCTGATGAGATAGAGAAATTAGTCAATGAATGGCTTGTCGTGGACTTGTTTACTAATGATAGAGTTTCATCTGGCAAGGCCGCAAGTTTACTTAACATGAGCCGAATCGACTTCTTAAACTTATTACACCAGAAACATGTTGTTTATTTGGATTATGGTGAAGACGAGTTAAAAAGCGAGCTTGATACGATCCGTAACCTACAAATTGATCTATCAGAATGATTGTTGTATCGAACACGACGCCACTCATCGGGCTGGTAGATATTGAACGATTCGACCTGCTGAAAATGCTTTTTGGTGAAATTTATATTCCTCCTCACGCATTATTTCCCACCTATGAATATAACCGGACAACTCCGTCAAGCCGCCGCGGAAAAGGGCGCGACTATCGTTCTACCCGAAGGCGCGGATCCACGCGTGATCACCGCTGCAGTGAGGTTGAGCAACCAAAAGATTGTGCAGCCCGTGCTGCTTGGCAATGGAGATCAGATTGCAGAAGCCGCGGGGCGCGCCGATCTTTCTCTTCCTGCTGCTTTGAAAATTATTGACCCCGCTACTGCCGAGCAGGCGAGCCACTTTGCCGATCTGCTTTTTGAGAAGCGCAAGGCTAAGGGGATGACGCAGGCGGAAGCGGCAGAGCGTATGCTGGATCCGCTGCTTTTTGGCGCGATGATGGTACATACGGGTGAGGCGGATGGCTGCGTGGCGGGGGCCGTGAATGCGACGAGTAGCGTGCTGCGGGCGGCGCTACAGGTGATTGGGATGCAGGCGGGCGGCACGATTGTGAGCAGCTGCTTCTTGATGGTGCTGCCTGATGGACGGCCCATTACCTATGGCGATTGCGGCATGGTGCCGGACCCAAATGCGGAGCAGCTTGCGGCGATTGCGCTGGCGACGGCACAAACACACAATCAGTTGACGGGCGAGGAGCCGATTGTGGCGATGCTGTCGTTTAGCACGAAGGGCAGCGCGGAACATGAGTCGGTGACGAAAGTGCAGACGGCGACCGAACTGGTGCGGCAGATGGATCCGACGCTGATGGTGGATGGCGAGCTGCAATTTGACGCGGCGTTTGTGGACACGGTTGGCGCGTCGAAGGCTCCCGATTCTGCGGTTGCAGGTCGGGCAAATGTCTTTATCTTCCCCAATTTAGATGCGGGCAACATTGCGTACAAGATCACCGAGCGGCTGGGTGGCGCGCAAGCGTTGGGGCCGATTATTCAAGGACTGGCGCAGCCAATGCACGACCTGTCGCGCGGCTGCAAGGCGGATGATATTGTGATTATGGCCGCGATTGCAGCGGTACAAGCGTAGCGCTCTGTACATGCATGAATTTTTACTCATGTCTCGCATCGTAGACTGTAGAGACCTTCTTATCCAGAGGCATTGTATAGTATGATAGTTGAATAAATTGGATCCATCACCTCTGCGAAAAATGGGGCTTGTTGTGGGTCCATTTTTCATATAGAATGTTAATTCTTACAGATGGATTTGGGCCTGAATCCCTTTCTAAAAACACCCCTTGTTTTGCAAAAGTAGTCACTCAGGTTCCAGCAACAAACCTTCCCAACAACAACATTATTTGGAGACTTCTCCATGAATTATGGATTTATTATCGACAACCGGAAGTGCATTGGTTGTCATGCCTGTTCGACAGCGTGCAAAGCAGAGAATGAAGTGCCGCTGAGCGTGAACCGCACGTGGGTTAAATATGTCGAGACGGGGGCTTACCCCGACAGTACGCGCCACTTTCAGGTGAATCGCTGCAACCATTGTGAAAACCCGCCCTGTACACGTATCTGCCCGGTGACGGCGATGTATCAGCGCGAGGATGGTATTGTCGAGTTCGATCCCGAAGTCTGTATTGGCTGTAAAGCATGTATGCAGGCGTGCCCGTACGATGCGATCTACATTGACCCCGAGACGAATGCGGCGGCCAAGTGTCACTATTGTGCGCACCGCATCGACGTGGATCTGGAACCGGCTTGTGTGGTTGTTTGCCCCGAGCACGCGATTATTGCGGGCGACATGGACGATTCGAGCACCGAAATCAGCCGCATGTTGGCACAGCACAAAGTGACTGTGCGCAAGCCCGAACAGGGCACCACGCCCAACCTCTTCTACATTAATGGCAGCGATGTTTCGCTGCACCCCACCGCCACCGAACGCAATCCTGACAGCTTTATGTGGTCCGATGTGATCCCGCTGCACTCGCAGACGGCGCATTCGGGCGAGTCGCATGGCGATGGTGGTTTGCTGGCGCGCATGGCCGAGGGTGGTTTTCCCGCGACACATACAAATGGTCACTCAAACGGATCTAATGGCAACGGTCACATTGATGGCCCAAGCGGCAAGACCGCAGCATCGGGCGCAACGTTGCGATCACCGCAGCCGCAGGGTCACTCGTGGAACGGTCCGATTCAGATTGGCGAAGGGCGCATGGCCGAACAGATGGTGCAGGTGGCCTACAATGCGCAACATTATGTGCCGTGGCACTGGCCCGTTCCCGCCTATCTCGTGACCAAGGGCATCGGCGCTGGGATCTTTATGTTGCTGAGTCTACTTTGGGGGTTGGGCATCATGGCAGTCGATCCGCTGGTGGCGGTTGTGGGTGGCTTCTTCTCGCTGCTCTTTATCGGGATCACAACTGCGCTACTGGTCTATGATCTGGAAAAGCCCGAGATGTTCCTCACCATTCTTACCCGCCCACAGTGGAGAAGCTGGCTCACTCGCGGCGCGTTCATCCTGATCGGCTTTACGGTTGTGGCTGGGCTCTGGTGGCTGCTGGAGACGATTGCCTATTTTGGTGACGGCGAGATGAATGGCGCGGCACGATTTGTGCTGCTCTGGCTCGGCTTTGCGCTGGCCGTTGGCACTGCGATCTATACCGCGTTTCTCTTTGGTCAGGCCGAGGGGCGTGATCTGTGGCAGAGTACGCTGCTGCCCATCCACTTGATTATTCAAGCGTTCATGGTTGGGTCGGGCATGTTGCTCGTTCTCGATCTGCTGATGCCAATGGCCGAAGGGCTGACCAACGCCATCGCAATTACGTTCATCGTTTCGTTGATTGTAGATCTAGCGGTCACCTTTATGGGCGAGTTTGGGATGCCCCATGCCAGCGAAATCGCGGCCAAAGCCGCGCACGACATTAGCCACGGCAAGTACAAAAATCACTTCTGGAAAGGCAGCATCTTGATCGGCCACGCGGTACCACTACTGCTAATGGGTGCTGGCGTTGCGCTTGGCCCGGTGGCTCCATTGTTTGGTGCCGTTGCCGCCATTGCCGCCATGATCGGGCTCTACTGTTTCGAGTACGCGTTTGTGATGGCTCCGCAAGATATTAGTAATTCGTGATTCGTGTTACGTGGTGTGTGGAGTGCAACCGACTAATACTACAGCGGATTGAGAAAGGAACGGATAAAGCTCGTTTGTGGCCCACATTGCTTCTATGCGAATGATTTGGTTGAGCCGTTGCTGGCAGATTGTTTGCCTAGGAATGTATTCAGGCGCAAGATAAGGTCACATACGAATAAAATCCGCTTGCATCTTAATCCGTTGTAGTAGTTTTAGAGTGAATTACGCGGGGAAAATCTCGAAGACATCTATATGTTTCGGGCGAAACATACGAAAATGCCGTTGATCGATTGTCAAAATACGTGAAATATTTAAGCGTTCAGCCATCGCGACAATCATACAATCTACAAAATCGATGCGACTGTCGGCATATTGCTCTACAACCTGAATGGCCCGGGTATAGTCTTCTTGGACAGCAAAGACAATCTGTGAATCCGCTTGTGTTACGGCCTGCATAAATTGAATAAACCTATCGTATCCCAAATCTCGAATTGCCATATAAGCGAATTCAGGCAGAACGGGCGAGGGAATAAGAGGGGTGCGTTCTTGCAGCATAACCGCTTTACACGATTCATGTAACGGATCATTATGTGCAAGCATGGCTAACAAAAAACCCGTATCAAGAAGCGCCGTCATGTGTCCAACCTGAACGAGTATCAGCTTCGTCTGACAAAATCTCTTTCACCCTAGCCGATGCAGTTGGATCCGAAGTTTCTGCAAACCCTATCAGGCCATGCAGAGGTGATTCAGGTGTTTCATTAAGCGTGTTAGATTTTTTTGAACGGATAATTACATACTCGCTTGTCACGACTAATTCGAATGAGTCGGTATCAGGCAGATACTGCCTCGGAATTAGAACGCTTTGATCGACGACTTGTATTGGTGTAACAGTCATAGAATACTCACCTTAATAGATAAAAATGCAGAACTACACTATGTACATTCTGCCTTAAATTGTAACGAACGTCAATCACTAAAGACAATTATGGCTAAAAACGAAAAAATAAACCGTATCCTCAACGCCATCATGCGCGTGACCAAAGATGACCCCCAACCGACCGGCGTGACCAACGCCGCGGGCGTCGCGCTGCCCACATTTGCCACGGTCGATGCCGTGCCACAAAAGGTTGAAATGACCACCGTACAACAAGACGACGGTCGCCTCAGCCAATACCCGCCATCCGACACATGGGATGATTGGGTCGAGTGGGATGGCAAGCTGTGGCCCAAGAAAGTGGCACGGCGCTACATGCTGGTGCCGACCGTCTGCTTCAACTGCGAGAGCGCGTGTGGGCTGCTCGCCTATGTCGACAAAACCACCCTCGAAGTCAAAAAGTTCGAGGGCAATCCCGCCCATCCGGGCAGCCGTGGCCGCAACTGCGCCAAAGGTCCCGCCACGCACAATCAGATCTACGACCCCGAGCGGATCCTTTACCCGTTGAAGCGGGTGGGCGAACGCGGCGAAGGCAAGTGGGAGCGCGTCACGTGGGAGCAAGCGCTGGACGACATCGCCGAGAAGATGCGCGCAAGTCGGGCCAAGCGCAAAGATGGCATCATGTATCATGTCGGTCGTCCGGGCGAGGATGGCTACACCAATCGCTGCATTCAAGCATGGGGTGTGGATGGCCACAATAGCCACACCAACATTTGTTCTGCGGGCGCACGTACAGGCTACGCGCTCTGGGGTGGCTTTGATCGGCCAAGCCCCGATCATGCCAACGCCCGCGTCATCATGCTCATCTCTAGCCATCTCGAAACGGGTCACTATTTCAACCCGCACGCTCAACGCATTATGGAAGGCAAGATGGATGGGGCCAAGCTGATCACCTTCGATCCGCGGCTCAGCAACACCGCCAGCCTGAGCGACGTGTGGTTGCCCAGTTGGCCGGGCAGCGAGAGCACCATTCTGCTCGCTATGGCAAACTATATGATCCAGAATGATCGCTACGATAAGGTCTTCGTCGAGCGCTGGGTCAACTGGCAGGAGACGCTGACGGCTGTCGCCAGTGGTCAGTTAAAGGTGAACAGTGCCGAACTCCTGGCAGAGGTTCAGTCGGGCGGATCATCCTTTGATCTCTTCGATAAAGTGATGAAAGATCTGTACGCCGAATATACCTTCGAACGCGCCGCCGAAGAATCACAAGTACCAATCGAGCGCATCCGCGAATCGGCCGAATATGTCGCCAACTGCGATGGCAAACTCGCCACCCACACGTGGCGCAGCGCCAGCATTGGCAACTTGGGCGGCTGGCAAGTCTCGCGCTGCCTCTTCTTCCTCAACGTGCTCACCGGATCGGTCGGCAACAAGGGTGGCACATCGGGCAATAGCTGGAACAAATTCACGCCCAAGCCCTTCGCTTCGCCCCCCGCTGCCGATGCATGGAACGAGCTGCACCTGCCCGTCGAGTGGCCCTTTGCGCATTACGAAATGAGCTTTCTGCTGCCCCATCTTCTCGAAGAAGGGCGCGGCGAAATCGACGTCTACTTTTCGCGGGTCTACAACCCAATGTGGATCAACCCCGACGGCTTCATGTGGCTCAAACATCTGCGCAACGAAGAGACCATGAAATTCCACGTTGCGCTGACCCCAACGTGGAACGAATCGGCTTGGTTTGCCGACTACATTTTGCCAATGGGCCACGCCAGCGAACGGCACGATCTAATGAGCCAAGAGACGCACTCCGGTCAATGGCTGGCCTTCCGTCAGCCGGTACGTCGTGTAGCAATGGAAAAACTGGGCCAAAAAGTCAACCGCACCTACGAAGCCAATCCGGGCGAAGTGTGGGAAGAAAATGAATTCTGGATCGACCTTTCGGTGCGCATGGATCCCGATGGGTCGTTGGGCATTCGCAAATGGTTCGAAAGCCCCTACCGCGACGGCGAGATCATCAGCATCGACGAATATTACCAGTGGATTTTTGAAAATAGCGTGCCCGGCCTGCCCGAAAAGGCCGCCGAACATGGTCTTTCGCCCCTAGAATTTATGCGCAAGTTTGGGGCCTATGAGGTAACAGCGTCCAACTATAAGCCATATGAGAAAGATCTTTCCCTTGCGGACGGGACGTGGTCTGTCGATGCCATGGACCGCGTGGTTGTTGATGATAAGGTGGCAGGCGTGGCAATTGATGGGGTACCCAAAGAGGGACTCAAAACGCCGAGCAAGAAGCTGGAATTCTTTAGCCCAACCATGCACGAGTGGGGTTGGTCGGAGACAGACTATACGATCCCGTGGACGCTTAAGAGCCACGTTCATCCCGACAATATTGATATCTCCAAGGGCGAAATGTTACTGCTGCCAAACTTCCGGCTGCCGACGTTGATCCACACGCGCAGCGCCAACGCCAAGTGGCTCTACGAAATCTCGCACAAGAATCCCGTATGGATGCACCCCTCCGATGCGCAACGTCTGGGCATGGAAACGGGTGATCTCGTGCGCGTGGAGACCGAGATCGGCTACTTTGTGGACAAAATTTGGATCACCGAAGGCATCAAGCCGGGCGTCATCGCCATGAGCCATCATCTGGGTCGGTGGCGTCTGCAAGAGAGCGTCGGCGTCAATCAGGGCATGTCGGCCCTTGTCGAACTGCACGAGGACGACGCGGGCAACCATGGCCTCAACATCCTCCACGGCGGCAATGCTTGGGAGACCTTTGATCCCGACACGAGCCGCATTTGGTGGGAAGACGTTGGCGTCCATCAGAACCTAACCCACGCCGTCCACCCCGATCCGATTAGCGGCGCGCACTGCTGGCTGCAAAAAGCGGTCAACGTGCGCAAAGCTGGCCCCGGCGAAAAGCATGGCGACGTGTGGGTCGACACTAAGCGCTCGATGGAAGTCTACCACGAGTGGAAAGAGCTCACTCGATCCGCAATGCACCACAGCCCCGACGGCACGCGCCGCCCCAAGTGGATCAAGCGCCCGCTTCATCCGCAAGATTCGGCGTGGGTTCTGCCCGAGAAGAAGCCGTGGGATTTGGATCGGGTGGTTGCGGGCGAGGTTCCGGTCGCGGGTGATGATTAATCCCGACTAGATCCGAACGTCCAACAACTCAATCTTACTCCTACTCATTCTCTTACTCCTTCTCAATGCTTTAACTGCGAGAAAGAGCAGGAGAATGAGTAGGAGTAAGAAACAGCATGCGCAGGACCCATCCACAATTCGAAGAAGGTCGATTCTCAATGATATCAACATCATTCATCAAGGAAAAGACCAATGACCACCGAACCGATCTTCGATCACGAAAAACTTATTGCCTACCAACTTGCACTTGAATTTGGAGCCTGGGCAGGCACAATTATCGAACGACTTCCCGCCAAAATCTCCGCTCGCGACCAGCTTGATCGCGCCTCGACTAGCGCCGTCCTCAATATTGCTGAGGGCAACGGCAAATCTTCTCTAAAAGATCGCAAACGCTATTTCGAAATTTCACTTGGCTCCGAGCTTGAATGTGCTTCGTGTCTCGATGTTTTATTGGTTCGGAAATATATTTCGACCGAGGAGATGATGGAGGGGAAAATGATTCTCAAACGGGCCGTTTCGACGCTTTATGGGTTGATTCAGAATCTCGAAAAGCGAATAGGTGGTTGAGCGAAGCACGTACTCGTACTCCTTCCCTTACTCCTACTCCTACTCCAGATTTTTTAACTGCGAGAAAGAGTAGGAGAATGAGTACGAGTTTAGCCGCAGAACCCCTTAAAACTCAATGGAAATGAACAAGAAGTTTGTAGTGGAACAGCATCATTCAAACCTCTGATTCTGTTCTCGATGCCATTCTTTTTCTTTTTCACGTTCACGCGGAATTGATTCGTGCAGTTCTTGATAGTGTCCCTTTGCCCATCTCCTAATCTCTTCATTTTCATGGCTGGTTAGAGCATGAAAAAGGGTAGAGCGCACTTCCATAGTATCCGCCCTAGACCCACTGTAGGAGTTTACTCTTGCTAATTCCCCCAACTCTTCGAGGATCGGCTCTAAATCTGGAGCACTTTTAAAAATAGCATAAACGATTGGGTTCCATGCCATTATACCCGCCTTCTCTTTCGTCGAATGGTGTGTGCCAATAAATCTGATAATTACCGGATAACGAGTTTCCGGCTCAATTTCACACCATGCAAGTACCGTCGAATCGGGTATTTTGTGAATGATTGATGCAACAGGATGGAAATTCGATGGGGACATCCGCGCTAGATGGTCATCTCGCTCTTTATCGTCGTCTACAAATAGATTCAGGAAAATCGTGGGACATTCTTTGGCAAAGGATTCGAATAAACTGTGATTTGGCGTAATATTGATCTGGCGCGCATCGAATGATTTTTTCAGCTTTTTTCCAAAACTGTCAGCGAATCCCGTGTTTTCTACTCCACATAAACACGCCTCTAAAATCTGTGGCAAAGCATAATCATCATCTCTGCCGTGCTCATCTTCGAAGGGATACTTAAGTAAAACATTGCGTGCAGTGTCGATTAGCTTTGCAGAATATGCACGGGATTTACCATGATGAAATTTATTTTGAAGGAGGTTGAATCCCGTATGGAATCCATTTTCTTTTGAAACGATATGCCGGACTAATTCGGCTAATTGATCATCGCTGATGGATGCACCTTGATGCACCTGTATAAGATTTCTATAGCTCGCAACATTTACGATTTCATTATCTAGTGCCTTACGTAAACGCTCAAGGCCGCGTTGATTGATCGGCGCAGTGGTCTGATAGTGAGGGAATTCCTGTCCAAGAACAGAGTCGTCAAGAATTTCGTCCAGCAAAGTATTGTATAGGTCAGGATCGCTGACTGCACACGCAGATAGATAACCGAGTAATACGTGTTTATTTCTCTTATCCGCAGGGGTCTGTTTGAATTGGTCACATAAATTCTGCCAAAGTTGCCGCTTATCGTCCGAGCCATTAAATAATCCATAGCCGAGACATCCTAAAAGTATATTCAGCGTCGTAAACATTTCTGGCAACAACAGCGTAAACACCTTAGAATTGCTTGCAACCTCTGAGCCAATATCTTGAACAGTTTTTTCCAGATCGTCACGATATTCTTGCGAACTTTTCTTGAGCGTTTCATCAAAGATATATCCATGGCTATGGGGCAGGATGGCATAAGCCCGAGTACGTTCAATTAGAGTAACTGGTTTTAATACTTCTTCAAGCCGATATAACTTCTCTAACGATCCGTTCCGAGGCTTCCTTTTGTCAACGAATCTTATGGCTCCCCTCACAGCAAACCATCCTTCAATCCAACCAACTTCTGAGTGGACTCTCTGAGCAGATTCCTCCAGAATGTCCTGAGTGATTTCATATAACCACAAATCGCGAAAATGGTTTGACAATAGCTGTTTTGCTTGGCCAGCAATTGGTTTGCTTGATATTGTTAACTCAATGCAAAGATCAATAAATATTTTGTACCACTGATATACCTCATCTTTTGTTTTTGGTTCATATCCATAATCACGTGGCCTTGCGCCGAACTCAAATTCCAAACTGTTATCGAAGCCGCTCGTTTGTAATGCGTTTCCAAGCAAAATTAAACCAAGTTTTTGGGTATGTTGGTCATCTGATTCAACTAATTCCCCAATAATATCTGCTCGAACACTGGGCAATGCATGAGTCCCTGAATGCTTGCTGTAAAATAGACGATTGAGGTATCCCAATACCGGCCTATCATTTGTCAAACGCATTTCCGAAATCGCAAAACGACACAGTAATCGTGTGCTTCTTGTAAACAGCCGCGGATCATAAGCTAGGTGCCATAAGATTCGCTTGATATCTTCATAACGGTAGTTTTCTTTTGATACAAAATTATCACCCATTGCTGCATGTTCGAGCAGGGCTAGTGTCTTTTCTGGTACAACAGGAGCGAGATTCCTAAATACGCTAATTCCAAGACCACCAAGATTATGAATTGCCGAGCCTATCCAACCATCTGTATCTAACCACTCAGTAGCGATCTCAATCGCGATAGCATCATCGTGAAGATAGCTTAGGCGACGCGAAAATGATTTAACAAGACGCTCAGAACCTCTATTCAGAAACGCGTCAATCAGTTGATTTTTTGGTATAAATTCAAGAGCATCTTTCGCAAGACGGTTCGCAATTGCTGGTGGCAATACGGCTCTCCATACAGAGCGCGATTGGATCAAATCACGTTGTTTCAAAGATACAACATCACGATAAATTTTTGATGCCGACTTATCAACAAGGGATGCTAAGAAACTCAGTTCAGACGCATCTGATTCAGTTGATTCGCCGTCAAATGAGTAAATAAGTGAGCACACACTTGCGGTAAGCATGAGTTCATCATCTGGCTTATTACGCTGCCAAAATAGCCTTTTAAATAACTCACGATCGCGCAGTCCAGATATTGTTTCATTGGGATTAACAGTTCTTGCAAGAGCAATGGCAAGCCTGGCATTGCCACCAGCAAGTTCAGCAATAGTATAAACGTCAACGGGGCTGATATGTTGGAAGCGTCTTTGAATTAGTTGCTCAAGAACTTTCTGGCTAGCCGGTTCAAGTTTGAACACATGGGTCTCTTCTGGGAGATCATCACGAACATCGTATTCAACTGTAAGTAGGCTAACTAAACTTTGACTGCCTGTAACTATTTCTGTTAATCGTCGATGCAAGTCAGGTGGGCAATTGTCAACAATAAGAAGAGCGGGGTTTTGTTCTGCAAGTAATAGCCTCACAAATGAGACTGGTTCAGGATCGGGGCTGTCAGAAAGATCTGTGTAGTATGCTTGAAAATGATTCAATGCATGGTTGCCGATTTGTTCATCAAATAGAGCTTGAACAAGCCGTGTCTTCCCTACACCAGATAATCCAATTAAACGGGCTGACACCCCTCTCCCAACAAGAACAGCACGCAGCCTATCCAAACCTTCCTGAATAGTGAGGTTATCATTTGTTGATGACGTGCCGTCGTGCAACCGCATTCCTTCATCGAAAATATACTCTTCCTTAATACCATCAGGTGCATCGGCCCAATTATCGTAAGATTGCCAACCGGTTAATGGTCGCCCCACCTTATTGCGCACCCACAAAATCATTGATGGATGTAAACGTACCCAAGACGCCACACGACCTCGATCAAGAAAATCCAGTAAGAGATCTTCATGATGCTTCTCCTCTGCAACAGCTTTACGCATTGCTTTTAAACGTGTTTCCAACGCAGGCTCTGTGGTTGAGTCGCCGGAACTCACAATTATGTAAGCACCTTTCTTGTCAATAAGGTTTTTGATAGAATCTCTCAAAATGGCCTTAGGAGTGGGTTCCCCTTTTTTGGATTTCGGCTTCATTTCATTGGAAATTTGACTAGCTGGCATACACGACTTTTTTACCTGAAAACCAATGTTAGCTCTTGGAACAAAACTCGTTTCTGGTAGTTGACGTTCACCCTCAATGATCACATCTAGACCGCCATCCTTTGCATCTTGATGACCGCTCCACTTGATCCCATGAGTCGACAATCCCGCTGAACGATAGTCGGCCTCGCATAACAATCCGATAAGTTCGCGAAGCTCAGAATCGCTAAGCTGAGCTATGTCATCTCCTGTTACTTCTAATAAATCTGACATTAATCTCCCAAGGAGTTGCTGAAAAATTGCCTAAAATTCCCAGTTATAGTTGACAAAATTGCGCTAAAGTTCATGTGAATTATATCACGGTTGTCTTATTATACAAGACCAAATGTTCTGGTAATTTTTGTATCCTAAAGGAATTCGGATAGGCGATTTGCCTGACTAGTTAAAAAAAAGGCTCATGTCGGATTCCAAGGATCTGGCTTGGATTCGGTCAAACTGACCACCTTTTACTTAAGGCAGAAGCGGCAAAATAGTCGCTAATGATAGTAGATCCTTGGATCCCGACATGAGCCAAAAAAAATACAAACTTTGCATTGAAAAATGTCAAAATGTCAGATATTCTATTGCGTAGACTATGGTAAATTCGTTCATCGGTGGATAAAACCTTATGCAATCACAAATACTCGACCAAATCGATCCCCAAGAACTAGGCCAAAAACTTCAGCGCGTCCGCAAACGACAAGGCCTCACCCAAGCCGCTGCTGCTGAGATACTTGGTGCGGCGCGTACCACCATCACTGCCATCGAAAAAGGCGAGAGGCGTATCAAAGCTGACGAACTAAGAACTTTGGCCGAAGCTTATGGTCAATCAGTTGGAAATTTTTTGAGTGGTAGGCCAATTATCGAGCCACCAGCCGTTTTGTTCCGCAGCGATTGGTCAAAGACAAAAACGTCAGATGCACTTCAAAGCATCAACGCATCTGTTGAGCAACTGGTAGAGCTGGCAACCAACTATTATGAACTGGAGCAGTTGACCGATTCTGTTCGACCGCATTTCTTCCTGCCGCCCTATCGCAGCAATGGTATATCGGGCATAGAACAAGAAGCCGAAAGTCTTGCTATATCTGAAAGAAATCGACTCGGGCTTGGGGATCGACCGCTACCACCGCTGCGATCATTGCTCGAAAAAGAGGTTGGATTACGGATCTTTTATCTACCACTGCATAAGTCAAATAAATTCTCTGAAATCTACTTTTATGATCAGACGCTGGGTGGCTGTATTGCATTGAACCAAAATCATGAATCTTCGGTTGGTCGCTGGTCGCTGGCGCACGCCTATGCCCACTTCTTGGCACATCGGCAAGACCCGGTTGCATTTGCAGAAGGTATAAGTAATGGTCGCAAACCAGAAAGTGAACATTTTGCCGATAGCTTTGCTGTCTATTTCTTAATGCCAACGAGTAGACTTACACAACATTTTACAGACATTTACCAGACCAAAAGCAAAGTGACGCCACCTGATTTAGTTCGTATGGCAAACGATTACGGGGTCTCTTTCGAGGCGATGACGAGACGCCTTGAAGAAATGAAATTGGTGCCAAGAGGGCTACATGATAGGCTCATTGACAATCATAAGTATCAACCGAAAAAAGCTAAAGACGAGTTAGGATTGGCTGACTTTCCAGAAAAAACGGAGATGCTGTCAGAGCGATATACTGATCTAGCAATGCAAGCTTACGCTGAAGAGAAGGTTACCGAAACGCAACTAGCAAATTTCTTACAATTAGATCGGCTAGATGCCCGCGACAGATTCTATGAGTGGGAGAAAAAAGCAGAGCAAACGGGTCGTGATATTGATATATTACAACTAAAGGCAGCGTAACTTCCGACATGACATTAACATTTAAACACGATGTGCCGATTCTTGATGCTGCTTGCGTAATCAACCTATACGCTTCAGGCAAGATGGCTGAAATTCTAGGTGCTGTTCCGACGGAGATTACGATTGCCGCGTATGTAGCAGAAAAAGAGGCATTGATGATCCGCGGTGTGGACGAAAACCAGTCCATTAATCTTGAACCGATGGTTGATGATGGACTCATTACGATCGTAACTTTTGATACTGAAGAAGAAGAGGAGACTGCACTTTCGATTGCCGCGGTACTTGATCAAGGCGAAGCTGATACAGGCGCAATAGCAATCCACCGTGACTGGGCGATGGCAACTGATGATCGAAAGGCACGAAACTTACTGGCTGTAAAAATAGAAACGCTCCAACTTGTCTACACCTTAGATATCGTGAGGCATTGGGCAAATGTTAACAATATTGCGTCGGCAGAGATTAAAACTGTGTTGCAAAATATACGCACCGCAGGTAGATATAAACCGCGCAAGTCTAACCCCCACTACGAATGGTGGAAACAATTGATGCCTTAAAATTAATATCCGGTGACCTTTCTATTATGGGTTCTCTGAGGTATTGTGTGGGTAACTAGGAATGAATTCCCAGCCTGATACGGAAAACGTGATAAATCACGTTAAAGTTACGGCATTTAGCCTGTTTTAACAGGTTTCCCATAGCAGACGCAGAATTCATTCTGCGGGCTCATAAGTAGGATTAGAGAAAGAGAAATCATTATGACGTTGAACGTTTACTTTTACCCATCGGCAACGATTTTGGAACCAACCGAGTTGACTGATTTGCTGGACGAGAATGTACTGGTGACGATCTCCGAAGAGCTGCCCGATCCGGCAGAATATCATGTGTTGATCAATGCGTTTGCCACGCGCGAGCAGCTCGAGGCAAGCCCCAATTTGCATACATTAATTACGCCTTTTGCTGGAATGATCCCCGACACACTGGCGTTGATGAAGGAGTTTCCGCACGTGAAGCCGCACAATTTACCCTACAACAGCGTACCCACTGCCGAGACCGCATTGGCGCTGGTGTTAGGGTGTTCGAAGTTTGTGGCGCTGGCGGATCGCAAGTTGCGGCAGAACGACTGGTCGATCCGCTATAGTGAGCAGCCGCAGATTGTGTTGCGCGGCAAGACGGTGATGATTCTGGGTTATGGGCGTGCTGGTCGACATTTGGCCCCGATTTTCCACGCATTGGGGATGCGGGTATTGGGTGTGCGTTCGACGGTGCAGGCCGAGGATCGAGCGGATCCGCACGCGACGGTGCATGGGACGGACGAGCTGCACGATCTGTTGCCGCGGGCGAATGTGGTGGTGTCAACTTTGCCGGGAACGAGCGAGACGGACGGAATTCTGGGCGCGCGTGAGTTTGATCTGCTGCCGCGGAATGCGATTGTGGTCAATGTGGGGCGCGGGTCGGTTTTGGATGAGGAGGCGCTATACAATGCGTTGAAGGATGGAAAGTTGGGCGGAGCGGGGATCGATGTGTGGTATCAATATCCGCGTACGGTAGAAGCGCGTACAAATACTGCGCCGTCGCGCTTTCCCTTTCATGAGCTTGACAATGTAATTATGAGTCCACACCACGCTGGCTGGTTGGGAAAGGAGGATGGGGGGCGGATGCCGATGCTGGCCGATATGCTCAATGCGGCGGCACGGGGGGAGCCTATGCCGAATTCTGTAAACATCGAGCGAGGATATTAGAGCCGACCAGATTTTTCATGGTTGGGGTTAAGTAGCCGCAAGCGTGCGCGATGTCTCTCGCTCTTGATCGTAAAATGTTTGTAGCGTGTTGGTGACAACTTCCTGTTCGGCTTCGGCAGAGATTGCTTCGCCAAAGACGACGCGCTTGTTTGCGTGGTCGAGGTAGATGGGCATGACGGGGACGCCCGCTTTGTGTGCAATGTAGTAGTAGCCCTGTTTCCAATCCGCAACTGGTCTGTCTGCATTGGAACGCGTGCCTTCTGGCATGAGCACGACGAACAATTTTTCGCGCTGATTAAATTGCTGCACCGTGTTGCCGACTACGCCATGCGCTTGGCGTCGATCGATGGCAATGCCGCCAAAGAATCGCGCTAGGTAGCCAAGCGGCCAGCGGAAAATGGTGTGCTTACCCATCCAGCGTACGTCTAGGCCCAAGCTACAGATGGTCATAAAGCCGAGCAGCACTTCCCAGCCCGAGCGATGGGGGGCAGCGATGACGAGCAGTTTCGGGGTATTTGTGACGGCTCCGATCAGATCCCAGCCCGAAATCCAAAACCCAAAGTTGGCTAATATTTTGAGTATGATATTTTGGCGACGTGGGATCTGATCGACTGGATGGGTATATTTCATAATATGGTGGTTGGTTAAGTTGGTGAATAATAAAAACTAGTTAACAGTAAGTAACAATCGGTAGGCCGCTACTATTTACTAACTACCGCTCACCACTTACTAGCTTTAGGTGCATTGATTGAAAACTTCGCGTAGAGATTCTCTGAGCAAAACGGTGGGCGCAGGATTTTCGCGCGAATTTCCTGGCCAGCTAACTAATCGTATTTCGCCGTCTGCAAGCTCTATGCCGGTGATTTGGCCGTTATAGAAGCAGCAGCAGCCTGCATTAAAATAGCACGGTTCGTAGATATCGAGGCCATCGTCGGGTTTTGGCTGCTCGTTTTGTTGAGCGAGCATCCATTCAATTTTTGCGGCTAGGCGGGCAGTTTCTTCGAGCAGCACTTCATCTTCTGGCTCGACTTTTCGCTGCTCTGTTAGCGCTGCTAATCGTTTACGCTGTTGATCGAGTGGTGCTTGGGTACCGAATATAGGGCGATGAGTATGACCACAAATCAGCACGAGCTTCGATTTGCCAACTGCCCAATGGTACATGGCCTTATTATGTTTGTCGCGTAACGACCAGTCAGTTGAAGGCGTATTCTGTGTATAGTTGGTGATCCGCTGCCACGGGCGGTACAGAAAGCGGACAAGAAAACGTGATAGGCTAGAAAATCGGTCGCTATCTCGCGTTCCCTGATGACCGTGGGTAAGAAAGAGAGTGCCGATTTCTTCTTCGCCGTCGACTATATGGATTCGTCGACTTTCAAAGACGTGGAGATGGGGTCGACCATATACAGGTGCTAAAAGGCGCTGGACCATATCATCGAATTGCCAGTCATCATCGTGATTGCCCCAAATGCGTATGTAACGATTGTCTCGATGGAAATGGCTTTCTAATTCGTAAGTATGTGGATATGCAGCTAGTACAGCTGCTGGCGTATCTTCCCACAATTCTTCAACGTCTCCAAGCACGGTTAACGTATAATTTTTGTGATTATAGTACGCAAGGGCCGCGTTATACGCCTGCTCTGCATAACGGAAATCGTCTGCCCGCGTGCGAGTTCCCTTATGTTGATCCGAAAAAACGATTAGCTTATCTTGGCTGATATCGAAAACAACTTTGCCAAACTCTGCATCTTCTTTTAAAGAACGCGCTAATACAGCATCTAATGCCTGAAATACTTTAGGCATTGTCAATGTGTCTCTATATTGGGGGGATGAGGTGGGCCAGAGTCGGTTCATGAAGATTGTATATGAGTTTTGCCGTTTGATCTATTTCTCTATTAGATCTGGGACTATAATTATAGGGATACTGTAATAGTTAGGTATATGTATGTTTGACACTCTATATTATACTAAGCAAGTTCCTATTCTGGTAAGTTTGTTAGATATCGTAAGAGCAAAAAGGATTCAACCGGATCTCATATGGTTAATAGGGCGTGACACGGGAGCTCCACTATAGCTGATTTCAGTGTTGAACATCTGAGAATCCTCAAAAAATAAGTTGTTCAAAGTAATTGTTCGAGTTCTTTGAGATCTTGTGTGGAAATGGCCCGCTTTGGTTTCGATACAGCTGCTATGCTTCCAAGCTGTATATTGCTATAGCGTCAGCGGCCAGCACTCAACCGGCGCTACCCCACAAAACATCCGAGAGCCATTCTTCGAAGTAGTTGAGATAGATAGGTTGATGGAAATAACCGTAGAAAGACGCAGTCGTAAAAAGCAAATTGTTGAACAAATTTACAACTATCCACGTTTGCTTTCTTTTGTTTCGCAGCTTTATGCCAATGGTATGACGTTAGCTGGATTCCCTACAGATGCTGAATCGTATGCAATCTCCATTGAAGAGATTCCGATTCGTATTGCAAATTTGCGCAGCACATTGATCGGCACAAAAATCGCTCAAATCTCCGATCTGCACATGGGGCGCTACTATCGGGCTGAACATTTGGCCGAAGCGGTTGCGCTAATCAATCAGCAATCTCCAGACTTTGTGTGCATGACTGGTGATTACGTGGGCACCTATCCGACCGACGTAGTGGAAATGGTCGAACCGTTGCTACGATTGAATGCACCGACCTTTGCTACACTCGGTAATCACGACTATAAACGAAATTCGTTGCCTTATGTGTTACACGCCTTTGAGCAACTTCCGATACGACTGTTGCGTAATGAGTCTGTTCAGGTTAAATCAGGGCTGTGGGTAGCAGGGTTAGATGATTTGCTGTATGGAACACCTAACATTGGTAAGACTTTATGCAGTGTCCCTCGCGACGAGACGGTAATTCTTTTAGCACACGAGCCTGACTATTTCCGAAAAGTAGTTGCTCAAGAGCTGCCAATTGCATTACAGATGAGTGGCCACACACACGGTGGACAGATACAGCTCCCGGCGCGCTCGGAGGATGCGTTTGGGCGCAAAATGTGGACACCTCGACGGGCGCTGCCCCGTTATGGTCAACTCTATCCACCCGGGCTACTTCAGGTCGGTCACAGATCGCTTTATACAAATCGAGGACTTGGCTTTACTGGCCCATCGATACGTATAAATTGCCCACCAGAAATTACGCTGTTCACGCTTCAAGCAGAGGCATAGCACTAAATTTTAACCCCAGTTCTGCCCTTCTATTTGGTCGATGTTTCTTATCATGGAAGCCAAACTACTTTTTGGCTTCTGCAAATCCGTTAGGCTAGTAATCGACCATTATATGTCTACTAAACACTGTGAATTTTATGTCGATTTGAATTTCAGAAATTTGTTTGACGTTCGGTTGTCACTGTGTTAAAATTACGGTTTAACTAAACACACTGCGTGGGTCTACGCTTTTTACGAATAAGCTTTGTCAGAACTACATAATTAGGAAAATTGATGAATTCAAAACGAGTTCGAAGCGGGTTAATTTATCTATTACTGCTCGGTGCGCTAGCGGCGTTTCTCTACACAACCCAAAGCTCAAATAGCCAAGATGCAGCAAACGAAATATCTATTGGCGAATTGGCCGAAGATATTCGCTCGGAATCAATTCGTTCGATTAGCATCAAAGAAGATCGCTTAACGATTGTAACGAGCAGCGATGAAACTAAATTATCGCGTAAAGAGCAAGATGTTAGCCTAACCACTTCACTGCGTGAATTAGGTCTATCGCCTACTCAAATAAATAGAGTAGATATAAAAGTTGCGGAGCCTACCCTCTGGGATAACTGGAGCAATATTCTATACATTTTGCTACCTCTCCTCTTGCTGGGTGTCTTCTTTTTCTTTATTTTGCGTCAAGCTCAAGGCGCGGGGAATCAAGCATTTAGCTTCGGAAAGAGTCGCGCACGCGTCTTCGCGGGCGATAGACCTACCGTTTCGTTTGATGATGTGGCGGGCAACGATGAAGCTAAGTACGAATTGCAAGAAGTCGTTGAGTTTCTAAAAGAGCCGCAGAAATTTGCAGCACTTGGCGCGCGAATTCCTAAAGGCGTACTGCTGGTTGGCCCTCCAGGTACTGGTAAAACATTGATGGCAAAAGCTGTATCGGGCGAGGCTGGCGTGCCTTTCTTCTCGATTTCCGGTTCGGAGTTTGTCGAAATGTTTGTCGGTGTTGGTGCAAGCCGCGTGCGGGATCTCTTCGAGCAAGCAAAGAAGAATAGCCCGTGCATTATCTTTGTCGACGAGATTGATGCCGTTGGTCGTCACCGCGGCGCAGGCATGGGTGGTTCGCATGATGAACGTGAACAGACACTCAACCAGATTTTGGTCGAGATGGATGGGTTTGACACAGACACTAACATTATTTTGATTGCCGCCACAAATCGACCCGACATTTTAGACCCTGCGCTGTTGCGCCCCGGTCGTTTTGATCGTCGGGTGACGATGGATGCACCAGATGTCAAAGGGCGTCGCGAAATTCTTGATGTACATGTACGGGGCAAACCTCTCGCCGCGGATGTGGATCTTGATCTGATTGCCAAGCAGACACCAGGATTTGCTGGTGCAGATATTGAGAACTTGGTTAACGAGGCTGCGATTTTGGCCGCTCGTCGTGATCGTCGCTCGGTTAGTATGTCTGAATTTCAAGAAGCTATCGAGCGCGTGATGGCTGGGCCAGAACGTCGTAGTCGCGTGATTCGTCCGCAAGAAAAAGAGATCGTTGCCTTTCACGAAGCTGGTCACGCCGTGGCGATGCACTTTCTACCGCAGCATGATCCGGTGCATAAAGTGACAATCATCCCGCGCGGTATGGCTGGTGGCTATACCATGTCTTTACCTGACGAAGAATCCAATCTACGTACGCATACAATGTTTCAAGAGCAGCTTGTTGCCTTGCTCGGTGGGCGTGTGGCTGAAGAGATTCGTTTTGGCAATGTGACAACTGGCGCAAGTAACGATCTAGAGCGCGTCACCAATCTAGCGCGTACAATGGTAACAGAGTGGGGTATGAGCGAGCGCCTTGGTCCGATCCGCTTTGGCGAGCGTGAAGAGATGCTCTTTATGGGGCGACAGATCAGCGAGCATCGTAACTATAGTGACAAGATTGCACAAGCGATTGATGAAGAGGTTCGTCGGATTGTAGACGAGGCTCACGATCGCTGTCATCAGATCCTGAGCGATAACTGGGATAAAATGGAACTTCTTTCAGAAAAGCTGCTTGTGATCGAGACGATTGATGCCAAAGCATTTAATGCGCTGATGCGTGGTGAGGATCCATTTAAGGATATTGACGAAAATATTGTGCGCCCACCATCAACAGGACTTTCCACGAAAGAAACATATCAGGAAAATGAATCTGATAAGCGTAACGAAGGCGGACTGGATCTGGGCAATAGCGGAACGCTCCCTGCACCAGCCTAGTGCTTTATTTAGTCCATCAACAAGATAAGCATCGATTCACTTTTGTGCTGCTGCGGAGTATATCATTGTGGAACCAGTGAATAATCCCACGTATCAGAATGGAACAGGTAAAAAAAGTGAGCTGAGTGATGACGCTCACTCATCAGAATTTGGAATGACCTCGCCCGAACAGGGTGGGGTCGTTCCGATCTTGCAGCAGAGTTCATCAGCCGATCCACCCTCGATTTTACCCTCCGTTGCGCAAGCGAAAGCTCTGTCCGGTACAGATGGCAGCAGCAATCGTACCCACGCAAACCGAACGGTTTTCCCCTCCCATAAGCTAAAGCCATCGGCACAGCTTTTTTGGTATATTGCTTCTCGGCGTCTTTTGTTTGGCATCCCAATCCTGCGCTTGATTGTCAGCGGATTGATGTTTATAAGCAGCTTTTCGATGTTGGGGTGGCTGCTGGGGCGGTCATTAAGCGGATGGATTTTTGCCTCGGCCACGATTGCTTGTGCTCTGTGGATACTGGTGGTCTCAAAATTAGGAGATATTTGTGATTATGTCCGTTTTACAGTGGATCCGGTTCAGCCTAATTTTGAGAATGCGCCGTTCGATACGCCGCTTGAGCCTCACGAAAAGCTGCCGATCCATGCGACAGGTCGATTCACCGTTGAAAGTAAAGAGGCTCGTCTTACTTGGGTACCGGGCTTCTACCGCACCTTTGCAACGCGCGAACATGCGATTATGTGCTTAGTTAAGGACGAACAGTTCGAAAACGTTGCTTTTTGGGCTAAACTTGGCATGTGGAACCCCGATGAACTGGGCATGTGGTATGCGTTTCTTACCCCAGATGTGATCGCTCAGGTTCAGCGAGGGCAACTGGAATTGGGGCGCGATCCGCAGCCAGCGCTAGCCATTGAATACACAATTGATGTGCCCGCCACAAACTTTTTCCAACGTCTCTTTTTGGGCGACAGAGTCATCTCCGAAAGACTCTACCTTGCGTGTGAGTCAGATGAAGTCTGTGACCGCATTTATGCGGACCTGCAGCATGATCTGCCACATGATCTACCATAAGCTAATATACTTGTTTAAAGAAACCTACCGTTCCCTCGCTTCCTTTTTACCGTTACCCATTCTCAAAGATTAACTCAAAAATTACTGGCCTGATACACTTGGTTCGTTTGAGCAATTCGTTGCCTGCAAGCGCGATGGTTCTTATCGGTGCGAAATCAGTTGCTGCCTGGTCGCCAACTACACCGGTATGGCAAGACGCAGCGGCAATGTGGTGCGTTACTGCTTTGGGCTATATAAGCAACGATTTCAACGTGGCCGAGGATGACATCAGCAAGCCAAATAGACTGCTGCCTGCTGAGCAATTAGGCTAAACCAGAAAAATAAGTATACAGATTTTAGCGATTTTTTGGAGTAGCTTGCGGCCATACTGTATAGTTTATTTTCTGGAATGGCTTTACTCGTGTCGAGGCCACCGTACTGTTCGCACTCGCTATCTCTTGGGCAATAAGTCGACTGCCGCTAGCTGTTGTCGCGCTCGTAATGCTGCTTTTGACCGCTTACAATCGTTGGCTCAAAGAAAGGGCAGCACAAGGCAATTTGCTAATCGGGCTATTGGCGGGCCGTACTTTTTTTGTGGATGAGTTTTCTGCAAAAGGACTGGCAAATCATACAGTATAAACCTTCTTGATCCCCGCCACGATTATGACTTTGTTTGTTGTTACTAAAGAGATACTCAAAACGATGGACGAAGCGGGTGATAAATTTGCTGGACAAGAGACTATGGCCACGCGTTGGAGTAGAAATGTTGCTTTTAAGGCTGTTGTAATGGGTACGATCGCAATCATTGTTGCTATCCCGCTGCCATACTGATTGCAAGATTATTCCATTATATATTTAGGTATTGCATTAAGCGTTGTGGATAGGCCACTGCTCTAAGAGATATAATACCTCAGAATTTAAAAACAGAGCACGATTTAGTGAAAGGTAAGGTAATTGTAATATCTAAACAATGTACGTTATGTTACACTTGCGCTGGTGAAGTTCCTATACTATCGTATAGCTGTAGTAAGTTGTGCGGTATACCCAATCTACCCAAGAATTAATTGTTATATCTTTTAATTTTATAGTGCTCCCCAAACACTATGAATTAATTGCTTTTTTGGGAGTTATATCGTGTTATTTGCAGTAGTTGGTGCAATTTGGACCATCAGCATTTTGTGCATGACCTTTGTTGGGCTTTATTTTTATACATTGCACAACAGTCAAGGCGTCAGCTTAAATTACGTTTGGGACAAATATCGCTTGTTGATGCTCTATATTCTTGGCCTTGCGGTCTTTTACTTGGGTACGGCGCGCTTAGTGAGCACCTTATCTGCATTGCTTATGAGTCGGCTTAACCAAGGTGCGGTTCCTTTATGGTATTCAGATCGCTGGTTAACATTGGCCGCAATCTGTGCCGTGGTTGCATTTATGATCGGGCTGCTCAATCGAGGAGAGCGTATAGAGGATCTCCATTTAGAAGCTGACCTTGATAATCAACTCATCTTACCCGAGATCCGTGCGCTACCCGCGCCCGTTATTCGACCAGAAGATGCGACGACATATCTGCACTCGGTCACTAAACCACTTGCTCCGATTAACGTTTTGGATAATGAACCAGTGGTATGGGACGGTTTTTGGACGACTTTTCGCCATAATGCTGTGCCCACATTTTTAACCCTATTAGGTATCTGTGTGCTCACCATTACTAGCTGGCTAGTCTTTAATAAATCTGATTTTCTCCCTGGCATAAACCCCGCAAGACCAATTATTACCTTAGCCGAATCTTCGCAACCCATTATTCCAGAGATTGATCAAGCGCTGCTTGACATAGTTGTCGATGCGAATCTCGTTAATACAGATTTTGTGATTGCGGCAAAGCCAACTGAGAATTCTCCGTTACCGCTCGCACGCTCATCTATTGCTGCTATAGGTGCGGGGGGTGATATGCTTGAATCTGCTATAGTATCAGCCGCACCCATTGTAGTGGAGCCAACTGCAAGTGAATCGCTTAGTGGCTTGACCGCTGTTTACACAAGCGCTATCCCAATTACGCTTGTCACTGAGCTGAGTGTCGAAGCTACTGCTGAAGCAGTCGAGACGGTGTCTGTTAAGACGGTGCCTGTTGCTAAGCCGGTCAACAGGATACCTATTGCCGTTGTTCAAGGTTCCTTTAGCGTGAATGCTCGTTTTTCTCCTTCTACAGAATCCGCTATTATCAAGGTGCTTCCCTCTGGCACAACCGTACCGATCCGAGAATGGTCTCCAAATCGTGAATGGCTGCTTGTTACATTGGATGATGGTCGCAGTGCATGGGTGGCAGCTCGGGTGGTTGAGATAGCCACAATTATTTCTTAGTGCGTTATATTTTGAGCTTAAATCCCTCGTGCGAAGCCTCAAATCCTAGTGACTCATAAAATCGAAACGCATCAGGCCGCCGTTTGTCTGTCGTTAGCTGCACAATGCTGCACTGTTTCTCTTCTGCTCGCTTAATTACCCACTGAAAAAAATCTGTTCCTAACCCTTTCCCTCGATATGCTTTAGCTATGCGCACATTTTCAACCAAACATCGCCACGATCCGATGTGCGTTAAATATGGAATGAAGGTGAGTTGCAACATGCCAATTATCTCGCCATTCGATTCAACAATCATCAACTCGTTGTTAGGATCTGCATCAATAGAGCGAAATGAATCACTATAACTTTGGTTCAGCGGTGTAGAGAGATCCTCTCTTTGGACACCCAATACATCATCCGCCAATAGTTTTACAAGCTCCGTTACATCGTTCTCTCTGGCTTTTCGAAAATCTAGATCCATGCTTGTTCCCTGTTTCTATAGAACCAATAAATTTTGTGATTCTCTATTTTTGTGGCCATTTGGCAGTAGAATCAAATTATCGTCCGATATGGTATAATCTACATCAATTCAACATAACGCGAAAAACAATCTCCTGCTGACCTCAATCTAGACAGAACCAGAAAAGCGAGCAACCTTATGGATCAATATCGAGTAAAGCCAAACTCACGAATCAACCTTGCAAAACGAGACCCTGACGGTGGCAAAAATGCGGATATAGGCAAGTCTGAGGGTAAAAAACGCACGGCCAAACTCAACGCGCGGCTTGAAGAATTGCAAGAGCTGCTCTATGCCGAGGGTAAACACAAAGTTCTGATTGTGCTTCAAGCCACCGACACAGGTGGCAAAGATGGCACGATTCGACATGTCTTTGACGGCGTGAATCCACAAGGCGTCAAAGTTGCTAGCTTCAAAAAGCCTACATCCGAAGAACTTTCGCACGACTTTTTGTGGCGCATACATCAGCACACACCTGCCGAGGGTGAAATAACCATCTTCAACCGCAGCCATTACGAAGATGTGCTAATCGTGCGCGTTCACGATATCGTCCCTGAATCCGTCTGGAGCAATCGCTACGATCACATCAACAATTTTGAAAAGATGTTGGCCGATGAGGGGACAATTATCCTCAAATTTTTTCTACATATCGACAAAGAAGAGCAGAAAGAGCGCCTACAAGCGCGCCTTGATGAATCAGAGAAAAACTGGAAATTTGCCAAAGGCGATTTAGCGGAGCGCAAACTGTGGCCCGAATACCAAGAGGCATTCCAAGCCATGTTGCGCAAAACTAGTACCGAGTGGGCACCATGGTATGTTGTCCCCGCCAATCGAAAGTGGCTGCGCAATCTTATCATCTCACAAGTGATCGTCGATACGCTTGAGGGGCTCGACATGAACTATCCCGAACCCGAAGAAGGATTGGATCAAATCGTGGTTGATTAGGCACAACTAACGGAGCAGAGGTTAAAGGTCGAAGCCAAAGCGGACACCAAGTCACCTCTTCACCAAGTCACCCCTTCATCCCACTAGCCGCCATGGCCGCACCGATAATTCCTGCATCATTAAAAAGCTCTGCTGGCACAATCTCTGTGCGGATCCCACTAAGCAACGGCAAAAATTTCTCGTGCTTCTTGCTCACGCCACCACCGATAATAAATAGATCTGGCGTAAAGAGCATCTCTATATGTTGTAGATACTCCTCAACGCGTCCTGTCCACTCCTTCCAACTTAATCCCTTCTCTTTGCGGATATTCGCCGACGCACGATGTTCTGCATCCTTGCCCCGAATCTCCACATGACCAAACTCAGTATTGGGCAGCAACTTCCCATCATGAAAGACTGCCGTGCCGATCCCCGTGCCAAAGGTCAACATAATCACAATTCCGTCACGCCCCTTGCCTGCACCGTGCGTCATCTCTGCAAAGCCGGCGGCATCCGCATCATTCCACACTAGCACCGGGCAACCCGTCTCTTCGCTAAAAAGCGTTGCCGCATCCGTTCCAATCCACGACTTATCTACATTCGCCGCGCTCAACGCGACCCCGCGCTGAATCACCGCTGGAAATGTGCAGCCAATCGGTCCACTGTATTTAAAATGCTTCACAAGCTCAGCCACCACCTTGGCAACCGCCTTTGGCTTCGACGGCTGTGGCGTTTCAATCCGGAGTCTATCCGTCGCGAATTCTCCCTTCTTTAAATCGACCGGCGCACCCTTGATCCCGCTCCCACCAATATCGATCCCTAAAATTTCTTTCACCTAAATTCTCCTATTGCTGCAAATACTCTGTTGTTGCACACGCTATTGAAACTTTTACTATTGAAACTTTTACCAATTACAACTCGTTCATTCCAACAGTACATCATGCCAAATAAATCGTGTTGAATAAATCAATATACACATTTTACCGCACGTATTGTCGCTTGCATAGCTGCGACCTTTGGCTTTCCTTTCGAATCTGGTACACTTTCTCGACAATGAAAAGAACCCAATTTCACAGATCACACCTTATGTTAAAACACAGCAAACAAATCCTCATCCTCCCCTTGCTCATCATCTTCACCACAGCGTGTGGACGCCTCGATTTTGGCCTTGGCCCGCTCCTCTACGACGTGAGCGTCAGCCCCGACAGCATCTCGCCCAATGCCGACGGCGACACCGACGTCACCGACATCAACTATAGCTTGCGTCGATCCGCAACCGTTAGCATCTACTTCGAAAACGATGCAGGCGAGCGCTCCTACTTTAGAGAAAAACAGCAGCGAGCCCCTGGCAACTACAATGTACTATGGGGCGGCGTTGTCGACTCTGCTGCACCAGCCGAATTTGACGCGGCATCATATGGAACGCTCCAAACACTCAGCAACGTACTTTCAAACGGTACGTACAAGTGGACAATCGAAGCTATCGAGGAGGATGGCTCGACTGACGAATCGAACGGCCAAATCACGCTCCAAAATGTCGACAATGAACTGCCCCAACTCCACAACTTTGCCGTTGTGCCCGAAACCTTTCGACCCAACCAAGATGGTCTGCGCGATGATTGGGTCAGCATTAGCTATTACCTCACCAAAGATGTCGACAAACTCTTAATCTATCTAGTTGATCCAAACGAACCCGACGTGCGTTTCTACCTTGGTGACGAACCAGGCGTTGCAAAACCTAACGAACGGGGCGCACACAATCATCGCTACGAAGGCGGCATCGATCTCAAAACCGTACCGCCACCCGACGGCGAATACGCCATTGTGGCCGACGCTCGCGACCTTTCAGGCAACCGCGTCCGCATTGCCCAAAAACTTACTATCGAAGATGGTGGCAAACCGCGTGCTGATGTTTTAATGAGCGAAATTGATTGGTATGCGCAATGGGGGGATGAAGGCAGTGACGATATTCATCCAGAAATGAATCGAATCGTTGGGGTGCCGCTTGGTAAGCGACTCTGCTTCCGAGCCGTAATCGTCAACGAAGGGACTGTGCCCATTCGTACCAGCGGCCCTTGGCCCGGTCAGGAATATCGTTTCGGCGAAAATGTTAACACGTTAGCCGAGCGCGAAGAGATCAAGAGCGGAGATCAATCGTGGTTTCAGCAGCCAGGCGTCTGGCGTTTTGGCATCAACTTCGACACAACCGGCTTCGATTTTCCCTACCGTTGGGCCGTTGGTCGCCAAGATGATCTAGAGCGCCGCGTAATTGATGGCGACGAGCAATGGTATCTGCTGCCAGAACAGCGCAGCGAGGTACATGGCTGCATTCAGATTGACGAAGAGCCACCCATCGGCACCAATGTCTGGTGGGGCGGCTTGATCCATCAGCAAGTTGGTGTTCCCAATAACAATATTGATCGCATTACCGTACAGGTCGGCGTGCCATAAGCTGATTTGTTGGTGAGTATTTGCTCTAACAGAAATGCACCCCTTTTTCTATTAAAGAGTATACTAAAGAATGAGGCAGTAAACTGAACCTAAACATAGATCAATATCTTCTCTAGGAGAGAAATGAACAAAATTTTAAGCTACAAAAATCTACTCTGCATAGTACTAATCGGTGTCTCCATCAGTACGACAGCATTTCGCTCACACAGCGACGCTTCACCAGTACAGAGAGCCATCGTGGATGGGAATATCGAAGCGGTAGAAACTCAACCCATCGATGAACCCACACTAGAAGCATTAGATGGCATCACAACAGAAAGCGGGCTAAAATTCATCACAGTAGAAGATGGCAATGGACCAAAACCTCTGCCCGGACAATTTGTAAAGGTCGCGTATACGGGCAGATTAGCAGATGGCTCAATTTTTAACAGCGCTACGACCGCGGCCCCCTATGTTTTTAAAATGGATCAAGGCGCAGTTATCTCTGGCTGGGAAGAAGGCATATCGATGCTAAACGAAGGTGGCAGAGCCATGTTGCTAGTCCCACCGGAACTTGCCCATGGGGACACAGGCGCTACTGGTATCGATCCAGGAGCAACGCTGGTATTCGATATAGAATTATTGAAAGTTTTCGAGGGTGCGCCCGCTGAACCTATGCAAGTTGATGAGGACGCTTTTACAGAAACTGATAGCGGATTAAAGTTTCATGACATTGAAGAAGGCGATGGCGACTCTCCCAGCGAGAACTATATAGTCACCGTTCATTACACAGGCTGGCTGGAAGATGGAACAAAATTTAGTAGCTCGGTAGACTGGGACACGCCCTATATGTTTGCGTTAGATCAGGAACAAGTTATTCCCGGTTGGGAAGAGGGGATCCGCTCAATGCAGGTTGGCGGAAAGCGCCAGTTGGTAATTCCATCAGATCTTGCCTATGAAGACGAGGGAATCGACGATCTAATTCCAGGCGGGTCTACCCTGATTTTTGACGTAGAGCTTCTGGAAATTCTACGTCCCTCACCAGAGTCACCATTATCAATTGATGAAGCGGATTTTGCAGAAACCGACAGCGGTCTACAGTTCTTTGACATTGAACAAGGCGACGGGGCCTATCCGGAAGAGGGGAGCACTGTAAGCGTTCACTACACAGGCTGGCTGGCCGACGGAACTAAATTCGGTAGCTCGCTTGACACCGGATTCCCATATATGTTTATCATAGGCCAAGAGCAAGTCATCCCCGGCTGGGAAGAAGGAATTCAATCAATGCAGGTTGGCAGTCAGCGTCAATTGATTATTCCAGCATCGCTTGCTTATGGTGCCGAAGGCGTTGATGGCGTGATTCCGCCAGATGAAACGCTCACATTTGAAATAGAGCTAACACAAGTTCGGTAAGCTATGAGCACGCTTCTGCGGCCTTTCAAAATGAACCCACAAGGAGCACACTCACTGAACGTCTTGAGTTTACATCGACTGTCTGAGTTGCTGATGGACTGCAATTTGTTTTTTTAGGAGAAATGCAAACGGTCACCGAGTAGCCCGTTTTCACAGTCGGCGCGCCGTAAAGCCACGGCCACTAAGCCACTACGGTAATAGATCCATTCTACGTAGAAAATTCAGCACTGACGATGAAAAGGCGCTTTCGTCTCATGATGCCCTTGCAACCTTTATAGTCAGCCTGCATATAGCGAATAAGGCCACAGAAAAGAAACAAATCCGTCGCGGAGGAGGCGTTCTCTAACGCCAGAATATTTTTAGCGCATACGCATTAAAGAATGACTCCTCTGCTATGTAGCCCATTTTTTTTTGCTATGACCTTATAAAATGGGTTTCGAATCATAAATTGCCTCTACGGGAAGCATCCCCAATGAATGACCAACCAACTCTTCTATCACCACTATATAATTTTGTTATACAGTCATGGCGTTTCAATCAACTGCTGACGTTAGCTGCCGTTTTGCACGTTCTGCTCCTCCCATTTCTATTCTTGGGTATGGTAGTAGATCCTAAAATAGTCACCAGCGTGAACGCATGGATAAAGCCTATTAAGTTTGCCTTTTCGGGTGCGATTTATGGCTTTACATTTGGCTAGTTGCTGACTTATATTAAGGTCGAGAGAAAGTGGCGACGGCGTGGGGTACAGGTTGCGGTCAACATCACTGGCGCGGTGCTGATCATCGAAACGCTGCTGATTACAATGCAGGTGATACGCGGCATTCCCAGCCACTACAACATAAGCACACCGCTCAATGCCGCAATATTTAGCATCATGGGGACTGCGAGCTTTCTGCTTGCGCTGATGAACATGCTGGCCATTATCTTTCTGGCCTTTCAGTCCACGGATGATCGTGTTTTTGCATGGGGTATCCGACTTGGGCTGATTGCATCGCTTATTGGCATGAGTGCTGGCTCTGTGATGACCGCTGGCCCGACAGCACTGGTCGAAGCCACGGGCGAATTGCCCACGGTTGGAGCGCATAGTATTGGTCTCGTATTCATCGGCGGGTTCGCCTACATTGGCTTGATTCTATTGCTCATGTGGCAGGCATTGCACGGTCAGCCGGTCATTGCGCCCAATGGGACGATGTTTTTTGCATATGGACTCTGGATGGTGGCCGTGACTGCCTTGATGGTGATAGCAGTATGGCGGTCACAGCGGCTGCGGGAAGTTCAAGATTCGATGATTATATAGTAATGAAGGTTTCATTATTTTCATTACAAGTTGGCATAAAAATCAACAATGCCACACCTCTTGAACGCTCGGCTACCCGTCACTATCTTCTCTCTGCCGCACAACTTCGTACAACAGCAGCGCCGCCGATGTCGATAAATTTAGACTATCGGCAATCCCATTCATCGGAATCATCGCGCGCCGATCCGCGGCGTCGAGCCATGCATCACTTAGCCCATGCGCCTCGCTGCCCATCACCACCGCGGTAGGATCACGCATGTCGATCTGCGTATAGTTTTGCGCACCATCGGGCGTGGTTGCCACGATCTGAATCTTCTGTTCATGCAGCCACGTGAGCGCGTCGTCTGTTGTGGTTTGCACCAGCGGCACGTGGAAAATTGTGCCCAAACTAGCGCGGATGGCGTTGGGATTATGGACATCCACGCTAGTTTCGTGTTGACCCGTCTGCGGGGGGCTACAGACGATGACGACGTCTACACCTGCGCCATCGGCCGTACGTAAGATTGCACCCAAATTGCCGGGCTTTTCTACACCCTCCACAATGGCTATGAAGGTGGGCTGTACCCGCGAGATGGCCGATAATTCCTGGGAAAAGTAGGGCACAATAAGCAGTACGCCACCACTTTTTTCTCGGTAGGCAATTTTTTCGAAAACATCGGGCGTTACCTCGTAGAGTGGCGTTTGGCTTGCGGCGTCAAGCGCAGTAAGCTGTTGCGCAATAAGCGGATTGTGGCACAGTTCGGGACAAATATATGCCTCGATTGGCGTAACGCCAGCACCCAGCGCCCGTTCGACCTCTCGATTACCCTCTACCAACGTGGCCCGACGTTCATCGCGCTGCCGCCGCTTGGTGAGCTTTACGACTTCTTTGATGCGGCTATTTTGGCGGCTGTTGATTTTCGTGGGCACGGTTCTACGCGCCCGTGACAGCGGTAGTAAACTGTCCGTTCTGCATAATTTTTACTTCGCTGCCGTCGGCACAGATCCCAATGACGCTCATCGTTCTGGTCCCAATCATAAAGTCGACGTGCGCATCCGATTCGTTAACTCCAGCCTCCTCCAAATCATCCTCGCTCATGCCGTTTCCGCCCACGATCCCTTCGGGATATGCTTTTCCAAACGCAATGTGGCTGACTGCATTTTCGTCAAAGAGAATGTCGTAAAAAAGGCGTCCAGTTTGGTTGATTGGCGAGCGATTATCGACTAGTGCTACTTCGCCCAGCCGCTTTGTGCCCGAAATTTCGAAGAATTTTTCGAGCACGTCGGCTCCGATGTCGGCGCTATAATCGACCAGTTCGCCCGCCTCGAAGTGAAAAGTTGCACCATCTACTTTGCGTCCTATGGGAAAGGTTGGCTTTGATGTACGGACCCACCCATCAGTGCGCTGATTGTGGGGCGTGGTGAAAGTCTCTTCAGTGGGCATATTGGGCATGAAGCGTGTGCCGTCGGGCTTAATTGCGGAAGCTGCCAGCCACTGCGGTGCGTCGGTGAGACCGATGCGCAGATCGGTTGTGGGTTTGCCATTGGGGCCAGGTGTTTCGTCAAGAAAACGCAGCGAGCGGATCTCTTTTTGCGCCATAAATCGGGTGACGGTGGTGAGGGTATCGTCATGTGCTTGCCATGCCGCTACGGGATCGGGTTGATCGACGCGGCTAGCTCTGAGGATAATGGCCCAGAGTTCGTCCACTGCTGCCTCGATCGATTCTTCGGCCAATTCAGGTAAGGCTTTGCTCGCCCATGCTTCGGTGGGGATGCCCGCCACGCACCATGCAATCTCGTTGCCCATTTGCGCCTTGCGGTAGAATTTTAGAGCCTTGGCACGCGCAAGCCGCGTTGTCTGGATCAAGCCCGGATCAACATCGTCGAGCAGATCCGGGAACTCGTCGCCCGTCAGCGCAAGTCGCGCCCAGCCTTCATCAACCATCTGCTGATGACGCGCAATTTCATATTCTGGCACAAAACCCAAATATTCTGGGTTGCAGTTGAGCAGACGGCTCTTGGTCAATGGTTCAAAATTCCAGTTAACTTCGACAAAGCGTGCGCCTGCCTTGTAAGCTGCATCTGTGATCAACGAGATCATTTCACGATGGGCCAATTCTGTCGATATGTAAAGCGATTCCCCGGGTTGAAGATTTACGCCGATTTTGATGAGTACTTCTGCGTAGAGCTTTTTATAGTGGTCAAGATTTTCTGTGATATTAGTTGTCATATAGGTTCGCCTTCTGGATAGATTTTTTGTCGATAGTTTATCATAATTTCAACTGGTTTATTTTGACAAGAACGGTCAACCTTACTATAATTAAATTTCTGTGGTTTTACTGTAGAGAAGGTCTGGTCCGCTAGCTCAATTGGCAGAGCAAGTGACTCTTAATCACTGGGTTCGGGGTTCAAGTCCCTGGCGGATCACCAAAAAAAGCGGCTGCGAATTTTCGCAGCCGCTTTTTGGTTTTTAGGGTGACGACATCGGAATAAGGAAATGAAACTGACTTTTATTGGACGCGCCGTGCTGAGTCCTTATGGTGATGCTTTCTGGGCGATCGAGTAATTAATTAGTAGATTTCTCTAATCCGCTGTAGTCATTTTGAGCGCATATTCAACTGGATCCGCATTAGAGGCTGATTTGTCCAAAGTGAGCTTTCTACACGCACAAAGCTGGCGGAGAGGATTTCTTGTTGAGTAGGTTCGTGTGCTTTAAGAAAAGTTTCGTCGATATATAGATCCTTGGGTCCTATGTGGCTGTCTCTCCTAGTCTTGAGTATAGGTATATGGTTTGACCACAAAATTATCGCCAAGCAACGGTCGAAAATGTTTAAGATTGTGTGTATACAATGGGGTAGCAAAGCGAAAGCAGACCGAAGCAATGAAATAGTCCATAATGTCGATTGCCATGCCTATTGGTCTCAATCGCTTTTGTTGATGCATTGCCCAATCTAAGTCCTGCTCTTTGGGATAAATGATTTGGAAGAAGTTGAGGACATCAAGTGTTGGTTGAAGCTCTTTTTTGTTCCGAACGCCTGCGACAATTTCCATCCATACCATCGGTGTAATGAACAGTGGGTCTGTTTGTTTACCGAGCCAATCTAGCGATTCTTGTTTGCGTCTCAGGATGTCTATAATTACGTTTGTATCGAGGAATGCGCTCACAGCCCTTTTTCTCTTTCTTCTCTGCGTTTTTTACGAGTTTCTTCTACCCATTCAACTGGATCACCAATATCTTCCCATCCAGTTTCGTTAAAGCTTTCTAATAGAGCGACTAAGTTTTTACCCCACGCTTTTTCTTTGGTTTCGTTTTCCATGGTTCTGTTCTGTTCTGTAGGAATCCCAACGATGAATTCGGTTGGCTGATTGACCACGTATTCAACGCTTGCTTCAGATAGGCGATGTGTTTTGCGTTCCGCTTTGACTTTTGGAGCATCCTTTATGTAGTCGACTCTGTTTGTTTTTTCGATTTTTTCGATGTCTTTGGCTAAACCTTGTTCAATGTAGGAGCGAATCAATGGTTGGTATCCTGATTCTCTAATCAAAGGTGCGATCCGTTTTAGTTCTGTGACCATTTCTTCCGGTAATCTGAGACTTATCATAGTCATTGGGTTTTCTTTTTTGTTTGTTGCTTTTGACATAGTTTGCCTTATTTAGGTTTGTATATACATTTTCTGTCAGTTTATCATGTTAAAATAATTTTGTCAATACGTGTAATCCATTTTATAGGGCAATCGCGTTTTGGTCAACGATGACTGAAATCCCAGTTTGATACATGAGGCCCCTGCTAAAGACAGGCTATCAAAGTACAATCTGGGTGCTGCTAACAGGGTTTCAGCCTGTTTTCCATGCCAGACACCGAGGTTTAGCGCATAATTTTAAAGTATGCGATTGCACTATCCGTTTTATCTTTCGTTTTTTTTGTATATACGTTCTGGGTGTTTGTTATGATTGAGCCGATTCTGGTAACAAAGCGAAATACTACAGCGGATTAAGATATAGAAGATTGTTGTGATCGAGGATCTGCGTGGATAGGTTGCTGTTGAGCTCTTTGCCTACAAGATCTGGGATGAGCGCACAGCGAGTGGGCCAATCAACTGTCCAGATTGTGCTCGTGATAGAGGCCGTAACGGCTAGATGCCAATATTCAAGTTGATCTAGCCAAAGCAATAACGCAACAGAAGCTGCATTGAGGAGGATACAAAACTGGGCGGCTTGAAAGCAGGTTCGATAACCGAAGCGATCAAGTATAAGACCAGAAAAAGCGCCGGAAATTAAGGCATGAAAAAGCCCAATCAGCGCGACCATCCATGGTGAATCGGTTAGCTCGAGTGCAGCTAGCTATTGACAATTAGCTCCATCCAACGGCCCTGCCACCAGAGAAAATTGCTAATGAACAGAAACTTATAGTCGCGATCCGCGAGTGGAGAAAGCAGCGTACTATTGGCTAACGTTCAATCTATATACTTCTCTAGAAAATTGGATCACTTCTTGGTTGATCTGTCCTTTGGTGACATCAACAGAATACGGTAGCGCCTTCGCATGATGTAGCGTCCAACTCGAAAAAACCGTTTTTTCCACAGCCATGAAATTAAACGCTCTTTACCGGGATAGCTGGCCAGAAAAATGAGGAGTACTATCGGCAGTGTGCCGGGACCCGGTAACGGCCCAGCCATAATGATACTCAAGAGGATAGTTAGCACGACGAGGAATTGTCGGGCAATGAAGCCTGTAACTCCGTTACGCCAATCGTAGTAAACATTGATCCGAATTAGACCGCGATCTTTAGTGAATGGGTTGAGCTTTCGTATATTCATTTGTGTAGCAAATTCACTGTTGTACGACATGGATTGAGGCGCTCACAGTTTGGGTACGCTTTCTTTTGATTCATATCGGATGATATTTCTAGAAAACGGCCTATCGAGATTGACACTCGTCTATTAAAAAATTCTACTCTGCAAGACTATTCAAAGACACACATTTTAAAGTAGTTGCGTTGAAATACAAAACACTAGCGCATGTTTTATTAGATGAGCCAAGACTGAATCGGAAAATATTAGACTATAGTTTGAGTTGGAAGACACTTATTATATACCAGTACGTACGTTTTGTGTATTCGGTGCAAAGACTTATCCCCGCTTAGCCAATTGACTCATATGATGCACAATACACTATTGTTCATCATTTACAGATTTTACGGCTTATCCCACAACTGCAATGGCTTCAATTTCGATTAGAAACTCTCGATTGGCCAGTCGATTTACCCCGATCCACGTGGCGGCAGGGGCTTGTTCGGCTGGAAAAAATTCTTTAAGCATCTTGCTGATAGCGCTGCTATTATCGAGTTGATTTTCGACAATGTAGATGCGCATAGAAACAATATCGTTGAGTGTTCCACCCGCAATTTGCAGCGCAGTGTCAACATTTTGAAGCGTCTGTTGCGTTTGTGCCGCTAGATCATTTGTGCCGATGATCTGCCCGTTTTGGTCCCACGCAACTTGACCCGATAAGTAGATTGTTTTGCCTCCGATGCTGGTAACAATCTGCGAAAAACCATAATGCAAACTAGGAAAAAGCTCGGGCGGGTTGATAGTCTCTTTCGGCATGATACTCCTGTCTTACTTTAATTCGACACTTGATATATAACGTTCCGTGTTGCGACAAAGTTGCATGAAGCGCATGATCAATTCTTCGACGTTGGCTGGCTGATCGGCGATAAGCACACGGATGGCGTTCCGCTGGCGTGTGCGGGTAGCGTTGTCGAGATATTCCAAGGGCGAGCGACCATCAATGCGGGCCAAAAGACAGGCCAATGTATGGCGCACGGTAAAGGAGCCGATTTGCGCCTGCCCGTATAAATCAACCGTAATTTCATCCCTTTTTCTGCCGCCGGATATATCTTGTTGAATGTTTTGTTTGTAGCCATACCAATACCGTTGCGCAGCAGCCTCGAATTGGGTTGACAATTCTGGTGATGTTTCTAGGTTGTGGTTTGCTTTAGAGAGTAAATGCGTTAGCGAAAACCCTACATCGAAGGCTGGGTCGCCAAAGTGAATTACTTCGTGATCGAGCAAGATTAACTTGCCTTTGTGAACCAATACATTTTTGGGGCTATAATCGCCGTGGACAAGCGTAAATGTGCGGGTGCAGGTTTGTTGGATAAGTATCTGTAAAAACGAGGCGGCCCATGGAGCTTGTTCTGCCGTAAACCCATAATATGGCTCTAATCGTAATGATTCGAAGAAGCTTTTATCGGCAAAAATTGGGGCGAACGTACTTTGCTGTGCATGGCTCTGCAGGTGAAGGGTTGCCAGCAATTGCGCAAATTGGTCGATGTGATCCAGTTGAAGATCGCCTGCAAGTAGCGCGTCTTTCCAGTTGGTGTGCGGTTGTGGAACAGCTGCCATTGCGATAAGATGTTGTTGATGATCCTCAAAGAGTAGCGCCGGTGTGCTTTGCGGAACGATTCGATTGATCCAGTGCAGACCAAGCGCCTCGCGGTGGACGCGTTCGGGGCTACTAAACCAATCGCTTGTAACGCGCAATTTGGATAGCGCCTGTTTGAGTACCCACGCTTCTCCAGTGGCCCATGTGACCAGTACCGTACGATTCGATACACCTCCTGCCAAGGTCTGCAAGCGTGGTACCTCATCGTTGATAATATGACCACTGTTATGCAGATAGCTTAGTAATTCGTCCTGAATTTCAATATTCATTGCTGCTAGTCACTTATCTCCACTGCTAAAAAATAGGGCTAGAAAAATATTCTTGCCTCAAACTAAAATACTCCCCTGGCGACAGGCCCTCATTAAATAGCTTTTAGGCGAACGTTTGGTTGATCCAATACGGTTGGGTTGACGAGATTGTCTGGCTTTTGGCCAGAGAGAGCCTGAACGACCTGCGTGGCTGCTGTAGTTTGAAGTTCGCTGATCGAGTCTTCCGAATAGAAGGCTGCATGGGGGGTGACAATGACATTGTCCATCTTTAATAGTGGATTGTCAGGGTCGGGTGGTTCTTGGGTAAGGACATCAAGGGCGGCACCAGCAATTTGGCCCGTTTTAAGGGCATCGATTAGATCTGGCTCATTTACGACTGCGCCGCGCGATGTGTTAATCAGATAGGCAGTTGACTTCATCTGCTTAAAGATTTTTTTGTCGACCATGCCACGTGTCTCTTCGGTCAGGGGAACGTGAACAGAAACATAGTCTGCCTCGTTAAGCATTGCTTTCATTTTGCGGGTGGTTTTTGCAAAGGGGGCGAGCGCGCCTTCAACAATGCGGGGTGTGTGCGCAATAATTTTCATCTCGAATCCTAATGCTTTCGGGATGAGCGCTCGCGCCGTTCTGCCGCACCCAATCATACCGATGGTTTGGTTGCAGAGTCGCGCAGATCGACCCACTGCTTTGGCATCCCACTGACCTTGACGCGTGTTGTTTACATGTTGGACAATATTACGCGCACACGCCAGAATTAATGCCATGGCATGATCGGACACTTCTTCCGTGCAGTAGCGGGGTACGTTTGTTACGAGAATGCCGCTTTTTGTTGCGTAATCGACTGGAATATTGTCTAATCCTACCCCATATCGGCTGATGATGATTGCCTTTTTCGCTGAGTCTACAAGTGCTTCAGAGATGGGTGCCCAGCAGGTTAAAATGGCATCTGCTTTAGAGGCTAATGTTAATAGTTCTGCTTCTTCGTCAGTTTTAGATAATAATAGTGCCGCATTGACCGACTTAAGGATCTTTTGTTCTATTTTAAGAGACGGCCATGCGTAATCCGTAACCAGCACCTTAAAGGGGGGCATAGGTGATGATTCTCCTTTTGGACACAATATAAACATGTTTTGGGTTTAGCAAAATAAAAAGTTGACATGGGTTAGAATCAACTCTTTATTTACATTATTAAACTTATCTTATTGATTCGTCTATATGTCTCGCTTATAGTTGCAAAGATTAGAATTATTCCTAAATAAAGATATACTCAGGCGACCGTCACTTGACAAGACATTTTGCCTTAAAAACGAAGGGGCTATCGGACTGTCACCTACTCATGCTTAATTGGGAGCAACTCTATTTGGTGATAAGTAAGCGTGCAGCAGAAACTGCTATGGTTTGGATGAAATGTATTGACTTCGTGAATGTTGGCTATATTAATCAATACTACTTAAGTATACCGTTACAAATGATTATTTGAAAATTTGATTTTTTTAACCAAATTTCTTTGCATAAGTTTTTTGAGTAAGCAACATTAAGTAGATTGGCAACAAATGATATTTTACGCTACAATCGCTGTACTTTCTTTACCGCAAAGTATGCACTTATTTCCTCACAAATTTTTTATCAGGTAAGATTTCCTACGAGCAAATCTTTTACCGATGCCGATATCATGTCAAATCAAAAAACCGATCCAGATGGATTGTTAAGCGCCTTGGCTCAGGTTGTGCCCGCTAGCCGTATTTTGCAAAAATCGGTACAGCTTGCACCATACGAATCCGATGCATTGACCGCTTTTCGCGCGCGACCTATAGGCGTTGTCTTAGCCGAAACGCAGGAAGAAGTGATCGAGATCGTGCGTCTTTGCCATCAATATAATGTTCCTTTTGTTGCGCGCGGCAGTGGAACTAGCCTGTCGGGCGGATCCTTGCCGATTGCCGAGGGCATTGTGATTGCACTCAATCGCCTCAATCGCGTTATTCGCCTCGACCCCGACGAGCGCATTGCCGTAGTCGAGCCGGGCGTGGTGAATTTGGATGTCTCGAAAATGGCGACACCGCACAATCTCTACTACGCGCCCGATCCCTCTAGCCAGCTAATTTGCACCATTGGCGGCAACGTTGCCTTTAACTCGGGGGGCGCGCACTGCCTAAAATATGGCATGACGGCCAATCACGTTTTGGGCATCAAAGCAGTGCTGCCCGATGGGGAAGTAGTCCAATTGGGTGGGGACAGTCTCGAAGGCGTTGGGCCTGATTTGAGCGGATTTTTTGTGGGCTCCGAAGGGCTCTTTGGCATTGCCCTCGAAGTGACGTTACGACTTTTGCCCAAACCCGAACGCTACTGCACCGTGCTCGCCGCGTACGATTCGCTCAAAGCTGCGGGCGATGCAGTGGCGCAAGTTGTTGCCTCGAGTTTGCTGCCCGGCGCAATGGAGATTATGGACGCTTTGGCAATTAAAGCAGCCGAAGCATCGGTTGATGCTGGCTATCCACAAGATGCAGCCGCCCTGTTGATTGTCGAGCTAGAAGGCGAGCGTGTACAGGTCGAGGCAGAATTTGATCACTTGCTTAAGGTAATCCACGCATCGGGCGCAACCGAAGTGCGAGAAGCCGCGGACGATGAGGAGCGAGCGCGCATTTGGAAAGGACGCAAAGGCGCATTTTCCGCGGTGGGGCGACTTAGCCCGGATTATATCGTGCAGGATGGCGTAGTGCCGCGTGGTCGCTTGGGCGAAGCGCTCGAAACAATTGAGCGCCTTTCCAAGAATTATGGATTGCGCGTCGCCAATGTTTTCCATGCAGGCGATGGTAATCTGCACCCATTAATATTGTATGATGGACGCGAAGCGGGTGCGCTGCACAAAGCCGAAGAGCTGGCTGGCGAAATATTGCAACTGTGCATTGAGCTTGGCGGATCAATTACGGGTGAGCACGGCGTAGGCGTGGAAAAACGCGCCTACATGCCCGACATGTTCGAACAAATTGACCTAGACGTAATGGGCAAAATCCAGCGCTCAATCGATCCACTGTCGCTAGCCAACCGCGGGAAAATGTTGCCGCCCGAATATATCCCCGAAGGCGAAGCCCCCGCGCTGATGATGCACGGCGCACATCCACTAGAAAAAGCTGGGATCATCTCCCGAGAGTGAGCGGTCATGGAACAGATTACTGCAGCCACTGTACGCGAAATTCAAGAGGCGGTACGCACGCATTCTGGCCTGCTGCCCAAAGCCGGTGGGACCAAGAATACACTGTCAACGAGCGCAAACGGCACGCAATCAACGCTGCTGAACCTGAGCGAACTGTCTAGCATAATCGACTATCAGCCGGACGAATATACCTTTACCGCGCTTGCCGCCACAAAAGTTATCGAAGTGGAGGCCGCCCTTGCCAAGAATGAACAATATCTGCCCTTCGAGCCGCCACTGGCGCAGCGTGGTGCAACCTTGGGTGGAACCGTCGCCGCCGGGCTAAGTGGATCGGCGCGATATCGTTACGGCGGCGTGCGCGATTTTCTGCTGGGTTTGCGCTTTGTAGACGGCAATGGTGAGCTGATAACGGGCGGCGGCAAGGTCGTCAAGAACGCAGCCGGTTTTGATCTGCCCAAGTTGATGGTCGGCAGTCTGGGACGCTTTGGCATTTTGACTGAGGTGACCTTCAAAGTTTTTCCTGCTCCGCGTACATTTATAACGCTGCTGTTGCGCTATGATTCGCTGGCTGCGGGCGTAGACGCTGTGCGAAAATTAACCGTCGCCCCCTATGACATCGAAGCGTTGGATCTGCTGCCGCTTGATGATGGCGCACAGGTCGAAATCCGGCTAGGCGGGATCGACAAGGTGCTGCCCGAACGGGCCGACCGAATTTTACAGCATCTGGCCGTTGACCCTGCACAGGTTGGCCTTCGCCTACACGGTAATAATGACGCGAACCATTGGCAGAGCGTGCGTAATTTTGAGTGGGCTCGCGATGAATATCTGGTCAAAGTGCCAACTACTCCGGCCAAGATTGCAGCATTAAATGAAAAATTAGTGGCATATTCTGGCACGCCTCGCTACTGTGTGGGGGGCAACCTGACGTGGGTCGCATGGCCTAATGAGATTGCCATCTTGCATCAACTCTTGAGCGATGCTGGTTTGCCGGGATTAGTAATAATCGGTGATAATTTGGGCACAGTCACGGATCCGATGATTGGGGTACGAACCGGCCAATATTTTGCGCAGCGCATTAAGGCAGCACTGGATCCAAACGAGCGGTTTTATGGCGGTATCTAGGGGAGATTGTGTAACAGCGAATGAATACAAAATTGGGCAGAGTTCATTTGGTCGAAGAACGTGTTAGCTGCTTAGCCCCTCTCGCGAGTTGAGTGTCTACGGCAGTTTGTGTATGTATCGAAACCAAGGAGCTGGACGGTCGAAGAAGATATTTACAACTCGTAGGTGCGATACCCCGTGATAAACTTTCGCCCCCAAACTGAGATGCTCCCTGGAGATTGAAACTGAGTAGAATTTGTCCAGTTTTTCTGCTATAATGGAGCTAATTTGGAAGTATCCCATTAGCAATTTGAAGACAAAGGCAGAAAGCATGGAAGATGGACGCAGATGGACCGTCCAGGACAGATACGGTAATGATGTTTATCTGACTGAAGAACGCTGGAGTCATATTACCGAGGCGATAAACCACCCTGACATGGTTGATGCGGAAACTGAGCTACAAGAAACAATCCGTGAAGGACATCGCAAACAAGATCCGCTGAACCCACAAAAGTATCGATACAGCAAAGCATTCAATTCGCTAGATGATGATAACACCCACATTGTTGGCATTGTTCTATGTCGATTTAGTGAAAGTGAAAGCGGCCATCCGGCCCCTAACAATTACATTGTGACTGCGTATCAGAAGGAAATCGGATAAGAGTATGAATGAACCAGTTTTTAGCTACGACGAAATAAGCGATACGTTAACTATCTCGTTTTCCCCCGGCGAAACAGCAACAGGTATTGAGTTGAACGATAATATTTTGTTGCGTATCAATAAGCAAGAGCATTACGCAGTCAGCTTATCCATATTTAATTATTCAATTCTAGCACAAAAAACAGAGGCAGGGTTGCGAAGCGTTCCGCTTACTGGACTAGAAGAATTGTCAAGTAAGCTTTACGCAACTGTTTTGAAAATCCTACAGAAAGAACCACTATCCAATATTTTATCAGTATCGACTTATACTCCATCTCTGTTAGAGAGTGTACCAATTGTGACTATTCGCGATACAGCGTTGTTAACTCCTGCGTAAAATGCCTGTTAGCTGAAATTCATATAGGTATGTGACGTAGCGAATTCTCACGAATGATTAACGGGGTCTGAGCTCGGCTTTGTACAAAATTATAGTATCGACTGACGTGGCATTCTCTAAGCCGGTTAAGTAGTAGTATGGGAGAGAATTTAATTTTGAATATCGCATAAAAACACCGATATGCAAAATTAAATTCATGAGCCCACCATGCAGAGCGAATATGAAAGGTAAGGCGATTCAAGTTGCATAGCAAACGGTAT
>ENA-ORXT01000293-ORXT01000293.1-marine-metagenome-genome-assembly--contig:-NODE-293-length-82979-cov-6.741562_pt1 | contig 82979 bp, 33 predicted proteins | sample MGYA00237868_ERZ511482 | MGnify/ENA metagenome assembly ERZ511482 | reverse complement strand
TTACTCCAGCAAAACGCTTTGAGGGCACCAGCGAGTGCGGGCTTTATGGTGACTTCATTCACGAATTGGATTGGATTGTTGGTGAGGTCGTGAAATCGCTTGAAGAAAATGGCGTTGCCGACAATACGCTGGTGATCTTCACCAGTGATAACGGGGGCATGTTTAATCACGGCGGCCAGAAGGCTTTCGAGATGGGGCACCGAATCAACGGCGACTTGCTGGGGTTCAAGTTCGGTGCTTGGGAAGGCGGGCATCGCGTTCCGTTTATTGCACGCTGGCCCGGCCACATCAAACCAGGCACCACGTCGGATCAGCTAATTTGTGGCGTAGACATGTTGGCTACCTTTGCTGCCCTCACGGATCAGCAGGTCGATGATGAACAGCTTGCCGATAGTGTTAATGTGCTATCGGCACTAATTAGCGATCCTGAATTCGCGCTGCGGGAAACGCTTCTTCTTAGTCCCTACAAACCGAGCAATCTTGCAATCCGCAAAGGTAAGTGGATTTATATTGGCGCTCGAGGTTCCGGAGGTTTCCGCGGCGGTCCGGGTTCTCATGCTGCCGGTGGGCCAGTGTGCGCATCCTTTGTCGGTAGTGTGAATAGTGATTTCGAAAAAGGAAAATACAAAAAAGACGCACCGCATGCTCAGCTGTACAATCTCGAAGCCGATTTAAGCCAGACAAAAAACTTATACAATGAATTCCCCGAAGTTGTGCAAGAGATGAGCGAATTGCTTAAAAGCTACGCACCGCCCAAGATGGAAAAAAGTCAGCGGAAGCCGAAACCTAAGGCCAAGACACCTAAAGCCAAGACACCCAAAGCAGGTGCAAACAAGGGCTAATTGTGAGTAAACAACCCGCCAGTCAAAAAATCGGCTTCGATTGGGCGTAGCCAAATCGGCGAGTGTGACGCTTGCCGCAGAGGGGGCGGCAAGCGACATGGAAGCTGAATGCGAATTAGAAAATTTGTGATACTTCAGCGGTCTGAAGTTGTTGTGCTAAATCCGAAGGATTACGCTAATCAGCCGCCGGGCGATAGCCCAATGGCACTTACTTTAGTTTGATGCAACGCATCAGCGCATTAGCCGCCAACGGAAAAGCGTCCGGTTTTTAGCGCGTAGGACCGGACGCTTTTCCGTTGGCGGCTGATGAAATTATCCCGGGCTTCGCCTAAAGTAAGTGCCATTGGGCTATCGCCAATGCTGTGAAGCATTTTTCCAAAGCGATTGGCGGAGTCAAGAATGTAGAACAGTTGTCTCAACTGTTCACCGCTGCCCACGCGAGCGGCTTAGAACGCAAACATTTGAGACAAATGTTCTACAATAAATCCTTCACAACGTTGAGCTATCGCTCAGCGGCTGATTGCGAAATCTTGCGGATTTTGGGACACCTACTTCAGATGGCTGAAGTATCACCGGATTCTTAATTAGGCCGTCTTCATCATCCTTTGCTCGGAGGTGATGAGAATCGCGCGAAACTGATTTTTATACAGTAACTTACCTTGCTAAATTCAGCCCTTCATCGGCAACGCTCGCGATAAGCCGATTGCCACTATAATTGATCGTGACTCAGAGCCAGATAATGGATAAGAGGAACAAATAGAGCAGCAATTTGTCAGCAAAAATGTTGAAGAATAATTCATGAAGAAAAGCCTTTCATCAGCCAATGGTTCGTATAGAAACAACGAGTATGCCAAGCTGTTGCGAATAACAGCGGTTGATTAATAAGAGCGGCTAATGAGTAGGATCACCTCTTCGGCACAACTTGAACAATCAAAACCTTCCTTTGGAGTGGACTATGAATCGACCTCCTGAAGGTTATCTGGACCTCTTACTGGCATTGGGGGATGCCCAGATTCTTGGCGGCTTCTGCCACGGTTAAACGCTTTTTCCTGCGTCAATCTTCAACGACAGTTTCTCAGGCTTTGGAATCTGGCGTAGTACAACAGTAACGCCTGCCGGCACCTAAGCTCACGTTGGTGCCTAACGATTGGATGGAAGATCTCTCACGAACGTCCATTGATCGGCGTCGATCTTGAATCGAATTTCATCTTTAACCCCTTATTTATCTCTTTAGCCGATCAACCAATCGCTAATTTCTGTTAATCAGCAAACTCGCTCAACGCGGCAGATCTACCGTGTTCAGCCGAAAACAACGTTCGCGCTTTGGCAGCAACCTGTGGTGAGTCGAGTCCGATAGACATTTAAGCGAACGAGCGGGATACGGAGATCCTTCACATGAGCTGAAACCTTGTCTAATAATATGCGCATGATCTCCTAAATTCAAAAACACGCCGCCTTCGCGACTTTACCTTTTCAAAATACGGGGAATCAGTCGTGCTTTCATCTAATTCTAACAACAATTTTCTCTTCCAATCTGTTTTCGAAGCACTTGAAGATCGCGTCTTATTCGACGGCGTTCCAGATGCAACATTTGTACTTCCCCAGGCCGACGCGGCCCCGCCGATTCCGGCCCAAGTGCAGTCGCTACAGGCCGCCGACAGTGAAGTGCCGCGCGAGCTGATTCTGATCGACAGTGGCGTGCAGAACGCCGATCAGCTGCTGTCCGAAATTCTCGACAGCAAACCTAACAGTGCGTTGGAAATTCGGATGCTGGACGCCAACAGCGACGGCGTTAAGCAGATCAGTGACCTACTGGCCGCGAGTGAAGGCAAGTACGACGCGATCCATATCATCTCGCACGGCAACGAAGGCCAAGTGCATCTTGGCAACGCGAGCCTAACCACCGAAAACGCGACCGATTATGTGGAACAACTGGCATCCTGGTCCGATGCCCTTACCGAGGATGCTGATCTTCTGTTTTACGGATGTGAGCTTGCCGGCAGCGACAGCGGGGAGGAACTAATTAGCTACGTTAGTGCTGTCACCGGTGCCGATGTTGCGGCGTCTGATGACCTGACCGGTGCCGCCGACAAACAGGGTGACTGGAATCTTGAATTTCACATTGGCGCGGTCGCTACGCAATCTCTTTCCGCCGAGCAATGGCAAGGCATCCTTGTCGACACCGATGGCGACGGTTTGGACGACGCCGATGATCTTGACAGCGATAACGATGGCCTCAGTGATATCACTGAAGGTTCAATCACCACGACCATCACACTGGGGCAGGTGTCTGCCCTTCCTCCCTCGGCGTTCGTCTCTGGCGGCGGCGTCATTCCCGATGGCAGCGATGGACTCCGGTTGACCGACGCCAGTACGGGTTACGCACTAGATCTCTACACCGGCCCCAACTCATCAGCCGGCGCTCCGTTCGCTTACAACACAACCACTGGACGAATTCAATCCACTGCCGCAAACGTATTAGGAGGCGGTGCCGGAGTCGGGGAAGTCGTTGAGATCGTTTACACGACGCAGAACTCAACGTTGCCGTTCACACTTAGCTCGTTCGAAATCAACGACATCGACAGTTTGACCGCTCCGATCAGCCCCGCCAGTGTCCGTGATGCTTATGCGTTTAGCGAGTCAGGCACATGGACTACATCGGGCCTCCCGGGTTCTACCGCGGCAGTCATCTCGGTAAACCCTGCTGCACCTGACGGTGTTGGTAATTTTGTTCAAAACGATCCCGACGGCAATAACGTCATCACCAACGTGGGGCAATTCGATCAGGTGCTGGCCATTGATGGCACGATCTCGGATGTTCTGACCAACATGGCGGGTAATGCCAACGATCACAATGTTGTTTTTGAATTTGATACGCCTCAGGTACAAACTTCTCTATTCGCGTTCAATTCAGGCGGTAGCAATATGTTCTGGGGCTTCTTTCCCCAACTGGACATCACCGTCGATAATACTGCTGGCATTGATACCGACGGAGACGGCATCTCGGATCACCTCGATCTGGACAGTGACAACGACGGCATCAGCGACCTTTATGAAAGCGGTGATGCGGCCGGCCTAGCGCTGGATGTGGACGGCAATGGTACGGTGGATCTGACCGAAGCGGTTGACTCCGATGGCGACGGTCTGATGGATGTCTTTGAAGACGGAAATCTGACTGCGGATGTTGGTACGACGCCGGTTGATACAGACAACGATGGCACGGTCGATTACCTGGACTTGGACAGCGACAACGATGGCATTGCCGACACGATTGAGGGTCGCCCAACGGCGGGTTACGTGGCTAACGATGGCGATGTGACCAACGATGATACCGATGGCGATGGTGTGATTGACTTGTTCGACACCAACGCCGGTTCAGCGAACGACTTTGGTGCAACGCATGCCAACTTCAATGCGCCGGTTGATACTGATGGTGATGGCGCCCCTGACTACCGAGACTACGACAGCGATGGCGATGGATTCACCGACCGTGTTGAAAGCGGATTAACAGGTTCGGCTTCTGGTGTCGATGCGGACGGCGATGGGATTGACGATGGCATTGCGCCAGACAGCTATTCCGACCCCGATGGAATCATTAGCGACCCGATCAATGACTTGGCCAACGCGGACACCGATGTAACGGACGCCGACTATCGCAGTGTCAATGACAAAGACGGTGACGGCGTCGGCGACTACGCTGATCTGGATGACGACAACGATGGTATTCTCGATACCGAAGAGGGATTGGTCGTAACGACGCCTCTCCCGAGACGGACGGTAAATCCCGGGGCGTCCAACGGCCTTCCGCCTGCAGGAACGATCACCGGATTCGGATTTGACCCCTACACCGACGCGACGCTCGTCTATGAAGGTTTTAACACCTTTAACAGTTCTACTACTGGAGTTTTTGGGGCGCGATTTGCCGCCGGTGCAACGTTTGATCTCAACTTTGGACAAGTCGAGAACACGGTTGCCGCCAATCAACAGACCACTAACACTGAGCTGGGCCTTTTTGACATTGACGCGGCCACAAGCACTTTCATCTTTGAACTGTGGGATAACAACGGCACCAAGATTACCAACCTTGCTGATATCAATTTCGAACCCAACCCGACTGGCACTGGTACATTTTCGCCATTGACGGATCTTGGCGATGGAAGGTTTGAAGTCACCTTAACCGGTGGTGCAAACCACAGTTCTGGCTTCTATCTCTCATTGAATAACGGTCAATTATTGAGAAGGGCTGTCGTAGAGACGCCGACTGGTAGTGACAACGACTACATGACGTTCATTCCAACTCAGACGATTACGACAACAACATTTAGGGACACCGATAGCGACGGAGTCCACGACCACTGTGACCTCGACAGTGACAACGACGGCATCAGTGACTTGTACGAAAGCGGCGATGCAGCTGGAATTGCATTGGATGCCAATGGCGATGGTACGCTGGATCTAACCGAAGCGGTTGACTCCGATGGCGACGGTCTGATGGATATCTTTGAAGATGGAAATCTGACGGCCGATGTTGGAACGGCTCCACTTGATACTGACTCGGATGGAACGGCTGACAACCTCGATCTGGACAGCGACAACGATGGCATCGCGGACACGATTGAAGCTCGTCCAACAGCCGGTTATGTGGCCAACGATGGTGATGTGACCAACGATGATACCGATGGCGATGGTGTGATTGATCTGTTCGACACCAACGCCGGATCGCCGAACGAATTTGGCGGAACGCATGCCAACTTGAATGCTCCAGAAGACACCGACATGGATGGCACACCGGATTATCTGGATGCGGATAGTGATGGCGACGGCGCGAACGATTCGTTTGAATCTGGATTGCCTGCGACATCGGATGCGACTTACATGGATCCCGACGGCAGCGTGAACACGACACTCGCCGATCTTGAAAATACAACCGACAACGATCCGAGCGATGTTGACTTCCGCAGCGTCAACGACAAAGACGGCGACGGCGTTGCTGACTTTGAAGACCTTGATGACGACAACGATGGGATCCTGGATACTGAAGAAGGGCTTTTGGTGACAACGGTTTCCGATTACCCAACGGGGACCGTCACAACCAATAACCCAACTGGTCCCGTAGCTACATCGACCGGGCTCGAAGCCGGTTTGACCAATTACGCTGGAACGATTGGCCTGACAATTACAGAGGTGGCAACTGGAGAAATATACGGAATTGCCCACAATTCTCGACCACAATTCGCTGCGAATCCTTCTCATTACTCGCATGCGTTTACTGGAAACGTCAGTGAATATGGCGTTGGTGTTAATGTCGATCAGGCCACTGACCAAGTCGATTTTGTGATGACGCTCAGTCAACCGGTGGACAGTATTACGCTTCACTTTCGCAACGTTGATCGAGGGATCTGGACATTTACTGGCTCAGATCACACCGAGATGTTGTTAGCAAGTGGACCCACAATTGCTTACACGCCCAGCACACGCGTTCTTCAAAATACGACGAATGACGTCGTTGACGGAAATGGAAGTATTCAATTCAATGCGACGTCCGCTGCAGGCATCACGACGATTGCCTGGTCAACGACCCAAAATCCTGCTAACCCAGTTACGGGCGAAGCGTTTGGTTTTGTTTTGACATACGATGCGCCCGCCGACACCGACATGGACGGAGTTCCAGACCACTGCGATCTGGATAGTGACAACGATGGCATCAGCGACTTGTACGAAAGCGGCGATGCAGCCGGAATTGCATTGGATAGCAACGGCGATGGAACGCTGGATCTGACCGAAGCGGTTGACTCCGATGGCGACGGTCTGATGGACGTCTTTGAAGACGGAAATCTGGCAGCAGATGTTGGAACGATTCCGCTCAACAGCGATGCCGATAGCATTCCTGACTATTTGGATTTGGACAGCGACAATGACAAGATCGCTGACACCATCGAAGCGCGCCCAACCACTGGATATGTGGCCAACGATGGCGACGTAACTAACAACGATGCCGATGGCGATGGTGTGATTGACATCTTCGATTCCAACGACGGAACGACAGGTGACTTTGGCGGAACACACGCCAACTTCAATGCTCCCGTTGATACCGATGGCGATGGCACAGCGGACCACTTGGACGACGACAGCGATGACGATGGGTTGTTGGATTCCGTCGAGAGTGGCTTGGCGGGTGTCATGTCGGGTGCTGATCTTGACGGTGACGGAATCGACGATGGGGTTGCTCCGGCCAGCTACACCGATCCTGACGGAGTCGTGGGAACAACGTCTCCCGATTTGGATAATGAGTTCGGTGACCTAAGCGAAGTCGGATTCCGTGAATTGAATGTAGAGTTGGGCGTGGCCAAAGAAGTCTTCGCCGGCCCTACGGCCAATGCCGACGGTACGTTCACAGTGACCTATCAAGTCGTGGTGGCCAACACCGGTGCGGCGGATATGGAAAACCTATCGGTCACCGACGATCTGGCAACGCAATTCGGCGCCGCCTTCGTCTCAGCCAGCAACCTGACTTTGATTGCCGGTCCGACCGATCCGGATTCCAGTGTGTCAATCAACAGTGCTTACGACGGAAGTCTGGTCACGCAGATGATCGACCCGGCAGGCACCGGAAGCAACTTGGTCGAAGGCGATTCATTCACGGTCCAGTTTGAAGTCGTGATCAACCCGACGACTTCGGCACTTGATAATCAGGTCACGGCCTCGGGTACCGGACTTGATCCACAAGGCAATCCAATCGTTGACGGAAACGGCGACCCCGTTGTCGTCACCGATGATTCCGACAGTGGTGCAGATCCAGATGGTGACAACGTCGGTGAAGACGGCGATACCGGCGGCAGCGACGATGCGACTCCGTTGTATCTTCCGTCGATCGGGCTGGCCAAAGAAGCAGGTGATGCGGTCGCTAACGGCGACAATTTTGATGTGACCTTTACCTTGAACTGGCAGAACACGGGGAACGTTTCGCTCGATAGCGTTTCGATCCTTGACGATATTGCGACTCAGTTTGGTGGTCAATTCGTAAGTGCCGCGATCGACAATGTGGTTTACGGTGGCGCGGCTACGGTAGCGGCCAACGGCGCGTGGGCGGGCGACACAACCCAATCCATGATCACGACAACGGGCCCGATTCTCGTTGGCGAAACAATCCAAGTTGAGTTCACGGTCACGATTGATCCAGACGCAGCGGGAACGTCAACGGCGGGGCTTGAGAATTCGGCGACTTCAACAGGAACAGGCATCAATCCGGATACGGGGCTTGCTGATCCAGATCTTCCTGCCAGCGATACTTCCGACAATGGAACCGATCCGGCGGGAGAGAATGCGGGCGATGAGAATAATGACGGAACATTCGGCAACGATCCGACTCCGATCGTCATTCCAGACATCGCCGTTGCCAAACAGGTTGTGGGTACACCGACGGCGTTGGCCAACGGTAACTTTAGCGTGACGTATCAATTGGTGATCGAGAACACGGGGAACGTTGACCTGGGTGATGTTTCTGTGATCGACGATGTGGCGACGCAGTTTGCAGGGGCTTTCGTGAATGCTGGTTCTTTGTCAATGGTTACGGGACCGGGTGTGGCAGGAAGCAATATCGTTCTGGACACCGCGAACTGGGACGGCGATGCCACGACCGAAATGGTCAATCAGTCGGCAGCCAACGTTTTGAAAGTTGGCGATTCGTTCGTTGTCGAGTTTACCACCGAAGTTGATCCGGACGCTGTCGGTGCTCCAAGCCCAATGAACAATCAGGCGACGGCTGAAGGTACGGCGGTTGATGAAAACGGCGATCCGATTCTCGATTCCAACGGCATGGAGATCACGCCAAGCGACGATTCCGACAGTGGAAGCGATCCCAACGGCACCAATACCGGTGAGGATGGAGACACTGGCGGGTCGGACGATCCGACACCGCTATTGCTACCGGATCTTGGCCTTGCCAAGAGCGCCGGTGATGCGGTTGCCAACGGTGATAACTTCGATGTGACGTTCACGTTTGTTCTGGAGAACAACGGAACCGTCGACATGACGACGCTTTCGTTGACCGATGATATCGCGGCTCAGTTTGGCAACGCGTATGTCGGTGTGGTCGCCGGAAGCCTGTCTGTGGATGGAACCGGTGCGGCAACGCCTCCGGGAATTAACGCAGCTTGGGAAGGCGATACGACTCAGGACTTGCTTGACGGAACAGGAACACTGGCTATCGGTGAAAGCGTCGAAGTCAGCTTTACAGTGACGATTGATCCCGATGGCGTGGACAGCGTTTCTCAAGGACTTGAGAACCAAGGTACGCTTTCAGGTGAAGGCATTAACCCAGACACAGGATTGCCTGATCCAGATCTGTCGACTTCCGACGATTCCAACAGCGGAACCGATCCCGATGCTGTCGGTGATGATCCGACTCCAATCGTGATCGCCGATCTTGGCATCGCCAAGCAAGCGTCCGGTTCACCAGTGCTGCTGACCGATGGCAACTTCGACGTGACTTATCAAGTCGTCGTTGAGAACAACGGAACGGTTGATCTGGCAAGCTTGAGCTTGCTGGAAGATCTAGCGACTCAATACGGTGGCCTTTATGTTGACGCTCACAGCTTGACCATGGTCACCGCACCAACGGACGCCGCAAGCAGCATTACGCTCGACTCGAACTGGGATGGCGATGGTGCCGTCGAACTGATTGACCAATCTGCTGCCAACGCGTTGGCGATCGGTGACTCATTCGTGATCGAATTCACCGTCACGGTTGATCCTTCCAACGCGACGGGTACTGAAACCAACACCGTCTCCGGCAGCGGAACAGCGGTTGATGAAAACGGCGATCCGATCACTGATTCTAATGGCGATCCTGTGGTTGCCAATGATGACTCCGACAGTGGCAGCGATCCATCGGACACCAACCCCGATGGTGAGGGCGACAGCGGCGGAAGCGACGACCCGACTCCATTGCAAGTCCCAAGCCTCGGCTTGGCCAAGCAAGCCGGTGTTGCGGTACCAAACGGCGACAACTGGGACGTCGAGTTCACGTTCACGTTTGAGAATAACGGAACCGTTTCTTTGGCCGACCTGACTCTGTTCGATGACATCGAAACTCAGTTTGGCGATGCGTTTGTTTCGGCAAGCGGATTGACGGTTCAGGCCTTCTCTGGAACCGGAACAGCTCCAACGAGTAATGCACTCTGGTTGTCTGACACGACACAGTCGATGATCTCTGGCGGCACGGTTGATGTTGGCGACACGTTTGAAGTGGTTGTCACCGTCACGATTGATCCCGATGGCATCGACGGAACTTCAGATCCGCTGGAGAACAGTGCAACCGGTGGTGGCGATGCCGTCGATTCAAACGGCGACCCGATTCTGGATTCCAACGGCGATCCTTTGACCGCCGAAGACGACAGCGACAACGGCACCAATCCAGATGACGACAACGGCAGCGACGATACGCCCGGCGACGGCACCTACGCCAACGACCCGACGCCCATCGTGATCGCGGATCTTGGAATTGCCAAGGAAGTTGTTTCGACAACAGCGCTTGCCAACGGCAACTTCGAAGTGATCTATCAGGTCACCGTTGAGAACACCGGTACGGTTGATTTGGCCGGCTTGAGCTTACTCGAAGATCTGGCAACTCAGTACGGAACCGCGTTTGTAGATGCTTCTGGATTGACGCTGACAACTCCGCCTTCTGCAGCCAGTTCGGTCACGGTCGATTCGAACTGGGATGGCAGCGGCGTCACTGAAATGGTCAATGGCTCAGCGGCTTCATTGCTGGCAATTGGCGATTCGTTCGTGGTTCAATTCACGGTCGAAGTTGATATCAACGCGGTTGGAGCGACAACGCCGCTGAACAACACTGTCACCGGTGGAGGGACTGCCGTAGATGAGAACGGAACTCCAATCACAGATCCAAGTGGCACTCCGATCACAGCCACTGACGACAGCGACAGCGGAAGTGATCCCAACGGTGACAACCCGAACGATCAAGGTGACAACGGGACCAGTGACGATCCGACTCCATTGTTGATCCCAGACGTCGGCGTTGCCAAAGCGGCCGGCGATCCGGTTGCCAACGGTGAGAACTTCGACGTGACGTTCACACTGATACTGGAGAACACTGGCACCGTAGGGCTCAACGACCTGACGTTGACCGATGATGTGATGAGCCAATTCGGAAACGCGTTTGTCGCTTCCAGCGGTCTAACGGTCAGCAACTTTGTCGGCACCGGCACCGCGCCGACGGCCAACGCAGGGTGGATTGGTGATAGCTCGCAGAATCTGCTGGCCGGTGGTTCACTCGATGTTGGCGACTACGTGGAAGTCACGTTCACCGTCACCATTGATCCCGACGGCATCGACAGTACGGCTCAGCCTTTGAATAACTCGGCCGTGGGTTCCGGTAGCGGCGTCAATCCAGACGGCACGCCAATGACGGACGCCAACGGCGATCCTGTCACCGGCACCGACACCAGCGACGACGGTACCGATCCGAACGATCCGGGTAACGATCCAAGTCCGATCCTGATCGCGGATCTTGGCATCGCAAAACAGGTTTTTGGAACGCCGATCGCCGTGGGCGAGAACTTCGAAGTAACCTACCGCGTGGTCGTTGAAAATACGGGCACCTTGGACCTGGTCAACCTTTCCTTACTGGAGGATCTCAACAGCCAATACGGTTCGGCATTGGTAAGTGCCGGTTCTGCGGCAGTGATTGTTCCGCCGACGCTCATCGGCAGCACCTTCGCCGTCAACGGTTCCTTCGATGGAAACGGCGATCCACAACTGGCCGCCGCCGGCAGCTCGTTGGCCATTGGTGATTCAGTGACGATCGAATTCAAAGTCGTCGTCGATCTATCAGCAACCGGCGCTGCCAATCCGCTGACCAATCAAATCGTCGGTAGCGGCGACGCGGTGGATACCAATGGCGATCCAATTCTCGACAGCAACGGTGACCCGGTTACCGGCACTGACGATTCGGATTCGGGAACCGATCCTTCCAACGACAACCCTGGCGATCAGGGCGACAATGGAACCGCCGCGGATCCAACGCCATTGCTGATCCCCGATGTTGGCGTCGCAAAGAGCGCAGGCGATGCGGTTGCCAACGGTGAAAACTTCGATGTCACCTTCACACTGCTTTATCAGAATACCGGCAGCGTTTCGCTGGACAGCCTTTCGCTGATCGACGATGTTGCGGCCCAGTTCGGCGACGCGTTTGTGTCCGCCGGTGGTCTGAGCATCGCGAACTTCTCTGGTACCGGCGCCGCACCGACAGCCAGCCCTTCTTGGGCCGGCAACACGGCGACGAACATGCTGATCGGCGGCACTGTCGAACCGGGTGACTCCTTTGAAGTGACCTTCACCGTTACGATCGACCCTAATGCGAACGGAGCAGCTACTGGCATGACCAATCAGGCCACCGGTACAGGTGCGGGGCTCAATCCTGACGGCACGCGGTTGACTGATTCCAATGGTAATCCGTACACCGCTTCGGACGTCAGTGACAGCGGCACCGATGCGACCGGCGACAACGGAGAAGGCAACACGGCCGATCCAACGCCGATCGTGATTGCGGATCTTGGCATCGCCAAATCCGTTGCCGGTGAGCCAACGGTGTTGTTCAACGGCAACTCGGTGGTCACGTTTGAAGTGGTCATCGAAAACACCGGCACCGTCGATCTGGCCAGCCTCTCGCTGGTCGAGGATCTGGCGACACAGTTTGGAGCCGCCTTCGTCAGTGCCAGTGATCTGACGCTGACCGTCAGTCCGACCAATTCGCTGAGCAACATCGCGCTGGACTCTGCTGGATTCGACGGAGCCGCTTCGGCCGAACTGTTGGACCAATCAGTCTCCAACGTATTGGCGGTTGGCGATTCGTTCACGATTGAGTTTACTGTGGAAGTTGATCCAGCCGGTGTGACCGAACCTCTGAGCAACCAGGTTGCCGGTTCTGGCGACGCCGTGGATGCCAATGGCGACCCTTTATTGGACGCCAACGGCGATCCTATCAGCGGCACCGATGTCAGCGACAGCGGATCTAATCCGGGCAACACCAATCCGGGTGGACCTGACGACACCGGCACTGCCGATGACCCGACGCTGTTCACACCGGCGGCGCGCGGAGAGTCCAGCATCTCCGGTTCGGTTTACGTCGACGGCAACAGCAACGGCGTTCGCGACGCCGGGGAGGCGGGCATCGAAGGCGTGGAAGTGACCTTGATCGGAACCGACGTGTTCGGCAACGAAGTTGAACTGACAACGCTGACCGATGCCAATGGTAACTACTCGTTCGACGGACTCAACGCAGGCACCTACCGAGTGGTCGAAGCTCAGCCTGATGGATTCAACGATGGACAGGAAAGCAGTTCGGTCGCTGCCTCGATCGGCAATGACCAACTGGACGAAATTACGCTTGGGTTTGGACAGAATTTTGCGAACAACAACTTCGGCGAGTTGCTTTCTGGCACCTCAGGCAACCCGGCACGTTTGCCACCAATCGGTCCGATCAGTGCTCAACGGCTGAGCAACCGTATCAGCGGATTGCTTGGCGGACCAGGACCGATTTATTCTGGGGTTCCGATCGCCAGCAACGGCAACCCGTTGTCGCTGCAAAGTGGTCGACCCGTCACCGGCGGTTACGCTTCTGAGTTCGCGACACCAGATGTTGCAGGCGATTGCGGTTGCCCGGAAGTCATCGAGACGCCGTGCGAAGTCGAAGTGCCTTGTGAACCGTGTGCCGAGGAAGTTATCGAAGAAGCTGTCTGTGATCCATGCGGTGAGCAGGAAGTCGTCTCTGATTGCGAGTGCCAGACCTGCGAAGAACCTGTCGCATGCGAGGAGTGCAGCGATTGCGGCAACTGCTGTGATTGCGGTACAGTCGCGAAAAAGGGATTCCTGTTCCGGTTCAAAAACTGGCTAGGGCGATAACGTGATTTAGCGAAACTGAGAAGGTAAGGCCGGACATTTGTCCGGCCTTTTTTTGTGCATTGACGCGACTACTGTTGAATCGCTGGTTACCGTGCAATCCAATTTGTTATGGAACACGCAGGAGCAAAAGAGACGGGGGGTCGTAAAGGACCAGACACGAGACAAAAAGCACAAGTCAAACATTTTTTTATCACTGTGTCGGAGGCGGCGGCGCTCCCTTATTAGGTTCGACGAAATGCACATCACGTTGCGGGAACGGAACGGAAATACCAGCCTCTTCTAATGCCTGAGCGATCGAAGTGTTGACTCGATGCGTGACCTCGATGCGATTGTCAAGCTTGGGCAAGAAAAACCGAACGTTGAAATTGATCGAACTGTCACCGAAGGTATCAAAATTGACCATCGGTGGAGGGTCTTTCATCACGTCTGGATTACCGGCCACGGCCTCTTGAAGAATGCCCCGAACCTTATCTGGGTCCGAACCGTACGCCACACCAACCTCGATCGTCATTCGGTTGACGACATTGGACAACGACCAGTTCAGCAGTTTCTGTGTGATGAGATCTTTATTGGGCACGACCAACTCTTTTCGATCCCAATTCGTAACGGTCGTCGCACGCATCTGGATCTTGGATACGACACCGGTCGTATCGTCAATGGTCACCACGTCGCCCACGCGCACCGGCCGTTCGAGCAACAAGATGATTCCGCAGACAAAGTTCGCCACAATTTCCTGAAGGCCGAAACCAAGCCCAACCGATGCTCCGGCAATTAGCCATCCCAATTGGTCGTAAGGAATCGCAAGCAAGTTCAGAATCACAATCGCTCCGACGACAAACAAGGCGTAACGAAGCAAAGTCACAATTGCGTATTTGGCACCGCCATCGAGTGATGTCCGGCTGAGCACAACCAGTTCCAGCATGCTCGGGATATTGCGGACAGCAAACCAAACAGCGGCGATCGAAAACACGACGTAGATCAAATCCTCCAAAGTTACTGACTCGACATTTTCGCCGACCCCAACGGACCAAACTTTGATCTCATCAAGATACGCAAGTGCGGGAAGAACATCGCTCCAAATGTACACAAGGCCTGTGATGGCCAACAACGACGCCAGCACCATCGCTGTCTGACGTGCTTGATAGTCAAGTTTGGGCAGGTCCATTTTGGTTTCATCTTCAATCACGATGCCAGCCTCATTGGCAACGTTGGCGACATTGGATTTATCATTGAGAGAAAGTCGACGCTTTCGTTGCTCGGACAAATTTTGACGGGTTGCATCGCGATGATGCAGTGTAAGCCAGCGCGACAACAGTCCCAGCAGGACAACGACCAACACCAACAGCATGAATGTCGACTGAAGGGATCGCCCAAACCGAAACGTCGTGTTGAGGTAGCCCGCCATTGACATCACGCCCAGCGAAAGCGGCAATAGAACGGCTACGGCCCAGATAACCTTCTGCCACTTCAAGACAATTGAATTTGGATTCGATTTATGAAGTTCTGTGTACAGCGGGCTTCGCTTGCAAAGCATAACGTGGTGAAATGCGGCTGTAATGATAAACAGCAGAGTCGAATTAACTCGCGTGGCGAAGGTTCTGGCTAGGATTTGTGGGTGATCGTGGCACAGCACAAGGATAAAGATCGAAATCCCGCCCAGCAAAATGTACCACTGCAAATGCCTGCGAAGGTAAATGCGAATATTATCATTCCAGCCGAAATGAGCATCCGCCAAACCATCATTTCGGCACGCATCTTTAAGAAACAACCTCGAAGCACTGAACAGCGCAAGGAAGGCAAAACCGTATCCCAATCCGTGCGTAAATGGAGTTCCCGTCGTACCCAACAGCAGATAGCTCAGGCCAAGAAAGAAGACGGGCGTGGCAGCGGAATAGGCAAATGTTGCACCCAACGTGTACAGCGTCCTACGAAACGTAGAATTGAAGTAGTGAGCTTTCTTCCCTTCGTTGACGATGATGCGGCGAAGTGGAGGCCGCATATAAAAAAGCCCGAGAATCGCAATCACGACTACTAGGCAACGTAAAGGCTTGAACCGGATCGTTTCCCAGATCCGCAGCCCCGCCGAGCGCCAATTTCCAACATCAGCCAGCCAAGCAAGAATCGCCGGAGCGGACTCAATTTCTGTGAGCGAAACCGCTGGATCACTTCGGGTCCAGAACAAACGCGTGTCGGCAAAATCGGTGAAACGCTCGATTTCCTTCGCCAGCTGCCGACGTTGGGTATCACTGGAGACCATCGTTTCCAGCACTTGGTTGCTGGACTGAAGCGTTTCCTCAATTAGTTTCTGTCGCTTCTTTTGCAAGACCCATTTGGCGTCTGGCTCCGACAACTTGTTCCATGAGATATCGTCTGAATCCCATGTGATGTCGGGAGATTGAATGCCGCCAAGCTCTCGCTTTAAATCATTCAGTTCATCCTCGAGTCGAAAAGCGTCGATCTGAGACTGTTCAATTTTTTTCCGCAAATCAGCGGTAGGAGCGTACTTCAAACGCATCTCTTCAAAGTCCTGACGACGCTCGCGAAACATGAGGCCCAGCGCATCGGTCAGACCGATATTCTTGATTCGGGTTTCCGACGTTTTCAGTTCTGATTTCACCTCTTCGAGGGCAGCACGCACCTCCGTTAAAGTATTTTGTGCTTTTGTAGATTCGGAAATTAATCGCGATTGGGTTTTTACCAGCGTGAGATTCTCTTGAGCCAATCCCTTAAGCGATTCCGGCACAGCGCTGGTGGTTTGCTCCAACACTTTTGTGCTATCGCGCGTTTTCTTCGATTGCAGCTGTATCAAAGCCTCTTGATAGGTCTTTGTTTCCAACTTCAATCGTTCGACGGATTGCTCGACCGACTTCTTTTGAAGCGGCAATAGATCGGATGTAGCCAGGTAGGCCGCCTCCTCTTTGTTCAAGCGGTCGATCTCGGATCGCAGTTGTGCAGATTTTGCCTTTTGCAGCGTCTCACGTATTCCTGTTTCAGCAGGAGATTCATTGTCGGCAGATTGAGACATCTGGTTCTTGACGTCTGTAAGGTCTTGTTCGGCTTTGGCGACTAAGACGGGAATCTCTGTCAGGCGCGAACGCCGCCGCCCTGGTTCGCCCTCAAGTTCAGTGGATTTTGCTTGTTGCACTTGCTGTTCGGCCTGTGCAGACGCAAGTTGCTGGGAGAGAGATTGAACGGTCGCATCGGCGGAGATCTCAGGGGGCGAAAGATCTTGGGCGTCAACTTTTTTTTGCAGTTCACTTGTCCGTTGGGCGACGCTGGCAATCGAATCTTCGTACTGTTTGGCCAGATCCTGTTCGTTTTTAGCGGCTTGCAATGCTTGCTTGGCGCGAAGAAGGATATCTTTTGATGCAGCCTTCTGATCGTCGCTCAGTTGAGAGTTTGCTTCTAATGAAGCCAAATCCGAATCAATGGATTCTACCGAGACCGTCGGTGCCGATTGAGTCGGAACTGCTTCTCCATTCTCTTGAGCCGAAAGTAAATGGAGGAATCCCGTTTGGTTACTCGGGAGAACCCCGAGAAACAATGCGATAATGAATAGGACGATGATTGATTTTAGGCGCATGGACAACAAGGGCTATGAGAGCTTCCTGAGGGTGGGTGTGGATTGTAGCGAAGTTCAATTTTCGATTGCTCAATGTTAATCTGCGATCTCGATTTTGTCGTTGGTGTGCGTAAATAGCAGGTCGCCGAATGCGTCTATCTTAGGTTGCATGATTGGCCCTAGCAGATCAACAACGGGGTAATGCAAAAAGCTGGACCACGATTCACTTGAGCCATCAAACCATTGATGTTGGTGCCAGAATTTAGCCGTACAGCGAAGGCCATTGCCTTCAACGATCAAGCGACGAAGTGCGAAAGAGAGGAAAGTTGTCGCAGTCTCATACCGGTCACCGTAGGGTCGGCGGCTTTCGCCCAACGTTACCTGCTTTGAATGCAGCCACTTCAAAGACCGGAGACCAATTCAGCAATTGCCAACGGCGAAAGACACCGAGGCAGCGTGACCTGATGCGGCAACCGTCCTGCGATTGTGCAAAGTCAGTTCTCAAAACGATTCGTCCAGCTACTTACTGACATAAACAAAGCGGATATTGATAATTATGGCGGCTGCGTTGTACCCGAACGAGTGCTGTTGAGGATATGGAAACTGTTCGCCGACATTGGTTGGAAGCGAATTGAGCCAAATCCAAAAAATTTGTTCGGATCTTTTGAGCGGCCAAGGAGCTGATCCTCCCAACCGTAAAAGATCGCCAACGCGGAAAATCTTGCTGCACTCCACTTTGCGGTGCAATGAATTAAATATGCATAGAAAAGGAATTAAACTCGATATGAGTAAAGCGAACGTCGCAGGATATGGAGATCCTCTTTTCACTAATCACTGTAATCTCAACCCGGATTCTCCCAACAAAGACATCTTTTCACTTTAAAAATTGACTTTCACTAACTGATTGCGCCTCATTCTCCGCAATAAACAGTGGCATCTCGAACCGTGTGGATGATTCTTTCACCTGCCTTCGCGACTTCTCCTCACACTTTATAGGAACCCTAGTCGTGCAGCCAATTAACTCAAACAACAACTTTCTTTTTCAATCTGTTTTTGAAGCCCTTGAAGAGCGTGTGCTTTTTGATGGAGTTCCAGACGCGGCGTTTATTCTGCCCGCCGATGCGGCGACGACGGTTCCTGCACAAGTGCAGAGTTTGCAGCAAGCCGACGCGGACCTTCCCCGCGAGTTAATCATTGTCGATCCGGGTGTCGAAGACAGCGACGCTCTGCTGCAGGAAATTCTGGAAAACAATAGCGGCAGCGCGTTCGAAGTTCGAATGTTAGATGCCGATTCCGATGGCGTCGATCAAATCACCGACCTGCTTGCCCAAAGCAGTGGCAAGTACGACGCGATCCATGTGATCTCGCACGGTGAAGAAGGGCAGATTAATCTCGGCAACTCGCAATTGACCTCGGATTCGTTCAGCGGTTACGTTGACCAATTGGCATCTTGGGATGCTGCTTTAACAGAGAATGCAGACATTCTTTTTTACGGCTGCGAACTGGCGGGAAATGCCGATGGTCAGTCGTTGGTTGAATCGATCAGCGCGGTGACCGGTGCCGATGTGGCGGCTTCGGACGACGTCACGGGTGCGGCAGAGAAAGGCGGAGATTGGGACCTTGAGTTTACCGCAGGCGTTGTTCAATCCGAGGTTCTTTCGGCGTACGCTTATCAGGGAACATTGGCGTTAGCTGACGCGACATTGAGCATTGTCTCCGATGGAACGCCGACTTGGGATCCGAACAACAATGCTGGCAACGATACCGATGGTTCCAACGGAATCATTCGATCACATGATTCTCTGTTGATGGAGGTGTTCTACAACACCGATTCCGGTGGTGCGACCGATTTGAATTTCACCTCCATTCTCCCTGTTGGTTTGGTTTGGGATAGCGTGCCGGCGGCTGCGGCTCTGGATTCGAGAACTATGGTTTTCGATTCGGTGACCGGACTTCCCGGTGGAGACATGCGCGGGATCGTGGCCTACTTGCCTGATGTTGCGGGTACATTTACGTCAAGCGTTACGTTTGAGGCGCGGGCGTTTGGTGGTCCTCAGGGGATGGCACTCAATGGCGTTGAGTTCGAGGTAGCGTCCAATGAAAATGGCACAGCGATTGTGACCGATGCATATGATTTCACCTTGTCAGCCGCTGCGAACATGGACATTCGGTTGCTGTCGCCAACATTCCGCGGGGTGCATACCGATGCGGCTGGAACAGTTGACGGAGTCGTCTACTCGTACCCGATCGGCATCCTGGGCGATCACCCGACTCGCACCGGAACCGATGCCATCAAAGGCGCTGCTCCAATCGAAGACGATTTCACTTTTGATCTCGATTTCACCAATGTGTCTCCGGGGGCAACGATCTTCGATTGGGGCGCTACTCTGGGCGGCAGCACTGATAATTATGTTGATGGGATTTCACGAAACTACGAACGGTTCACAGGCATAACAGGCGTCACGGAGACCGTTGCGTCGAGCTCTTCCTATCCAGCAGGACAGGTCGACGAAGTTCCCGGGAACGCGGTTTGGTCAACCGATCGCGCGACGCCTGACAGCGGCGACTGGACGATCACCGGTTCGTCAGGTTCCGTCTTTAGTGCTCAAGTATCTGGATCAGACACAACCGGTTCTACATTTCCAAGCCGCCGCGCCAGCAACGGCGTCCTGCCAGCCAGTGAGAAATGGTTTGCATCAGGAATCGTTCACGTTTGGATTCCGCTTGATGATATTCTTCCAGGTGAAGATGGAATCCCGGGTAACTTGGATGACGGCGTGTTGGACGTTATTCCCGAGATCACAAATTTTGATCCAGATGACGCCTATGGGATCACAAACAACTTTGGCGCGGGAACCGAAGACACGACCAACAATGCCAGAAAGCACACCATCTTGGCGTTTAGCCAAGGCCGTCATTCTAAATATAACGGCCAGGCCGGGCATCCAACTTCTGGTCGATGGGTCGAAACGGGTACAGTATGGGGTTCGGGAGACGCAGAAACCTCTGTTGGGCACACCTACGATGCACGAGTCTCCGGTGGCATCAATTATGGCGTGCTAGAAAGTGATGGATTGATCTTTGGTGACAAGTTTGACAATACATCAACCAAGATTACGGCTAACTCATTGCCGGGCAAATCGGGTGACGGATGGTCGCGTGTTTATGCGGCTGGCGGCCCTAACAACGGTACTCATCTGACTTACGGCACAGATTACATCATCGAATTTGGAACGGGTGGAGTAGGCGGGTCACCTGCCTGGACCGATTGGGATTCGATGGGAGATGCAACACTTGCAGATGGCGAGACGTCAACCGTTTGGAGCCAGGACCCAACCGATCCGGCACTTGGTGGAACGGCTTATGCCGACGGTGTTCGTGACTCGATCACCAAGTGGCGAGTCAAAATGCTACGCGCTACGCAACCTGGCGAGCAACTCATTGCTCTGATCACCAATGAGACGGTCGGACACTCGACGCTTGATCCGACAAACCCAGGTGGAAATATCATTGCGAACTTTGCGGCCAGTTCAATTGGGTATCAACGCGATGATGCCAATCCAGACAATGACTGGAGAACATCCGAATACAGTCCTCTGGACAACTTCGTTCAACCTGGCTCACCGGCATCGCAAATTCTTACCGGTGACCGATTGTGGATTGTCGAAGCCAATGTTGATGTAGACAAAACAGTCATTGATCTGGGTGCGGGCAGCAGCTATTTAGCCGGTTCAGCGGCGACGATTCAGCTCGAGGCCTCCGTGACGATTCCGGGGCCAGATTCAGGTGACCCGGCTCAAGACGTCTATATCACTGACATGCTGCCACCTGGACTGACGGTTGTTGGTGGCAGTGCATCCCCCGCGGCAGGAACTACCTTTACCGCTGGCGATGGTTCCACGATCTCAGTTCAATCTGTCGAATACTACGATCCGGCAACAAGTGCTTGGAGCACAACTTGGACCTACGGAGCGACAGGTATCCGCTGGTTCTACGGTGATGTTCCGCTAAATACCGCGTTGCCAACGATGACCTTCGATGTGCTGATCCCGTTCGATGCCAAGAACGGTGAATCGTATACCAATACGGCTGTGGCTTCATCGCCTTCAGATGATTCCACCGAAGAGTTTCGAAATTCTTCGGCCGGGCTTGTTGCGGTTCAAGTCGCAGCGATGTCGGCGGGTAAATTTGTCGTAACGCCTTTGGTCCCCGAAGACACAACGATCATTTACGAGTTGGGAATCGCCAATGTCTCTGACGACAAAGACGTTCCGTGGTTCGATCTTGTCGACCTGTTACCGTACGATTCCGATTTCGAAGGGTCAAGCTTTAGCGGTGTCTACACCGACATCACCGTCAATGGATTGGATCCTGGGCTAGAGGTCTATGTGACGACTGCTTCGGCGGCGACACTGGATGCCGCCGACGGAACCGTTGATGGTTATGCTGACCCAGGTACGGCCGCCGCCGGTGACGCTTGGTTTGTTGCTGAAGGCACCGGAATTTGGCAATACACGCTTGCCGATGTACAAGCCGGAGTGGCTGGCGCACCTACCGATGGTCAGATCACTGCCATTCGTGTGGTCAGCGACAAAACAATGGCTCCCTATCTCGAACCGGGCGAATCGACCACGTTCTTTCTTGAACTCACACCCGATGGCAACGTCGGAATTCCATCGGACACCTACACCAACAAATTTACCGCCAGGACGGATCCCGCTTCATTACCATTGCCAGTATCAAGTGCCGCGGTAACAGCCGTGGTTGTTGCGCCAGATATCGAAATCGAAAAAGAAGTCGCTCTAGATGAAAGTCACGTCAACATTGATCCTACCGACGACTCGCATTGGGGCGAAACGGTCGATTTCGATGATACCGACAAAGCCTATTTCCGTTTGAAAGTCACCAATACAGGGACCGCCGATTTCCTTGGCGCTACCGTTACGGATAACTTACCCGTGGGCGCCACATTCGTTGCTGGAACGGCGGCTGCATCGGCGGGTGACTTCTCAGGATTCCCAGCGACTTGGACCTTTGACCTCGCCGCCGGCGACACAGCGACTTTAATCTATCAGTTGGATGTCGACGATTCAGGCAACTACCTCAACACAGCCGATGTCGAAGCGACCGATCAGTGGGGCGAAACGGTAGACGATACTGACGACGCCGAAGCTAATTTCGTCACAGAGATATCAGCCGCGAAACAACAAACCGGAGCGGTACGTAGCACATCCAATCCCGACGTTTTCGAAGTCACGTACGAAGTCGAGATTCTTAACTCAAGCATTTTTGATCTTGCCAGCCTGACGTTGACTGAGGATCTTGATGGAGCCTTTGGCCCTGGGTTTGCAGGTATCTTGACCCCGCCCGCCGTTACCTCCAGCGTACTGACAGGGGCCGGAGTTGTACCTACGATTAACGGTGGTTTCAACGGTGATGCGGATGACCAGGTTCTTAACGGAGATGGATTCCTTGAAACAGGCAATAGTGTCACGCTGACTTACACCGTGCTTGTCGATCCGGCTCTGCTTCCTGATCCAGCCAACACTGTCAACCAAGTCGAAGCCGGTGGTCTCACCGGTGGCCCAGGTGGAACACCAACAACAGACCTCTCCGATGATGGTAGCGATCCAGCGACGGACAACCCGGGCGCTCGCGGCGATGATGGTGCTGGTGGTACTGACGATCCGACGCCCCTGGTCTTGCCTGCGATTGATTTGACGAAACAGATTGTCGGTTCACCCGTTCCGTCTGTGAGTGGGACCAACGGCAACTTCGATGTGACCTACGAGTTTATGATCGAGAACACCGGAACGGTTGATCTCGACAGCATCGCCATGACCGAAGACTTCCTCGCCAATCTGGGAGGGGCATTCGTCGACGTTGTTAACGGGCCGACGGTCACGATGACGACTGCGTCTGACAATCCTGACATCAATCCCAACTACGACGGTTCGACCGATACCGATATCTTCGCGACCGCTCCGACGGTTGATACGTTCACCTACGGCGGATCCACGTCCAATACGACAAACCGAGCTAATTACTCAGGCGATAATCGAATCGTAATTGACCCAAATCAGGAATACGAACTTTCGGTTGACGCGTTCGCAGGAGATGGTGCCGGAGGTGGTGTTGACCCGTCCTCCCGTCATTACATTGGATTCGTCTCCTACGATGTTGATGGCAACGTCGTCTCTCACTACAGCTACGCAAAATTCTCTGGTGCGACTGACACGACACTTGCCGCGCCTCTGAATCCGGGTGATACGACGATTACACTAACGGATGCCAGCGGCTGGAGTAACGCCGGAGCAAATCACACCCGCACTATCGCTTGGTACGGCTACACGGACTCCACCGGATACACTTACCCGGACTACGACTATACGCGGAATTATCTTGCCAATGCATGGCCGGCAGGTGCAGTCTCGGGCAACACGATTACATTAAATAGCCCGTGGGCAGGACCCGCGTTGAACACCGGTGACGCAGTCAGAAACTCTGTTTCGGGCGGATCATATCAGTACGTATTGCGGGGTGCAGAATCTGTGCCTGGAACGTCGACCAACTACACCACGCAAATTGGTGGTGGCTACATTGCAAATGGTCAGGCAGGCACAAGCATGTTCCGACCGGGAACCCACTCGGTCAGCTCGCTGGTGCTTGCAGATTGGCTGGGCGGCGGTACCGGTACGCAGTTGACAGTTGACAACTTCCAACTGACGGCTCCGAACATGAGCCTGTTGGAATCGGGGCAGAAGGTCACGTTCCAGGTCACGGTCGAAATTGATCCCGATGCGCCAGGTGCGATCTACGACGGGATCACCAGCGACGGAGACAACAGCCTTGACAACCAAGCCTCTATCACGGCCGAAGATCCGTTCAACGGAATTCCCGTCGCCGATACGTCCGATGATCCGACCGATCCAACCGACGCCGAGAACGGTGATGATTCAGATCCAGATGATCCAACAGCTTTGTTGTTCCCCAACATCGAGTTAACCAAGTCGATTGCCGGCACGCCCGTTCCTGCATCTAGCGGAACCACTGGCAACATGGACGTTACGTTTGAGTTCGTAATCACCAACAGCGGAAACGAACCCGTGCAAGATCTTTCGTTTATCGAAGATCTGGCGACTCAGTATGGCGGTGCATTTCAAGGCGTTGTGCTTCAGGGCGGAGCAGTCGCGACCACAACCTTTACCGATGCGACCAATCCTATTGAATTCAATTCGAGTTTCGACGGTGGCACCACCGATGCGGAACTGATTGACAACTCAACCGGCGGTAGCGAGTTGGCGATGGGCCAAACAATCGTGTTCCAGATCACCGTCGAAGTCGATCCTGACAATACAACGGCACTCTACACTGCCGGTCAGTTGTCCAACCAGGCCAGCGTCTCCGGTACTGGCACCATGTCAGGTGTTGTTGTTGACGATGACAGTGACGATCCCTCCAATGCGTCTGATATTGATAACGACAACGATAACGATCCCGATGATCCGAACCTATGGTCGGTTCCGGTTATCGATTTGACTAAAACGCTAGTCGGAGATCCAGTTGCTGCTTCCAGTGGCAACCAAGGCAACTTCGATGTGACCTATGACTTCACCATTTCCAACTTCGGCAATGCTTCGTTGGACTCGATGTCATTGCTCGAAGATGTCGCGACTCAGTATGGAGGAGCCTTCGTTGCGATCGTTCCCCAAGCCGGCATTGCTGCAACGATTCAATCGTCAAGCGCGACCAATGCACCGGAGATCAATACGAACTACGATGGCGGACTTTCCGACGCTGAAGTCTTCGATAATACTGGGGCCAATGTTAATGAACTTGCCATGGGCCAGTCAGTCACGATCCGGATCATCTTCGAAGTCGATCCAGACGCGCCGGGTGCTATTTTTGATGCCGACAACAACCTTGTAAACCAGGCGACTGTCTCTGGCAACAATAGTGGCATCACGTATACCGACGATTCGGACGATCCAAACAACGCGACCGATGATGACCCCAATGGCGACAACAATGCTGACGATCCCAACACGCTGTTCATCGCCAGTGTCTCGGTAGCCAAGGACGTCGTCGGAACGCCTGTTTCGCTGAGCAATGGCAACTTTGAAGTCACTTATCAGTTGGTGGTAGAGAATACCGGCAATGCCTTCCTCGACATTTCACTGGACGATGATCTGGACGCACAGTTCGGTCCTGCGTTTGTCAGTGCCGACTCTTTGACGATGATCGCACAGCCGGCCGGCAACCCCATCACGATTGACGCGGCTAACTGGGACGGTGACACCGTTACTGAAATGGTGGATCAATCGCAGAGCAACATTCTTGCGGCTGGCGAGTTCTTTATCGTTCAGTTTACTGTCGAAGTCGACCCAGACGCCAGCGGCACCGCACAACCGCTGGACAACCAAGCCACCGTTACCGGTGATGCGGTGGATGAAACCGGCAATCCGATCACTGACTCAAGCGGCAATCCTGTCGTTGTTGACGATCTGTCGGATGATGGTACCGACCCAGCAACCAGCAACCCTGGTGCCGATGGTGATACGGGTGGAAGCGACGATCCGACTCCGCTGATCCTACCCGACGTTAGCTTGGCCAAAGACGCTGGCGACGCGGTTGCCAACGGTGACAACTGGGACGTGCCTTTCACTCTGGTTTATGAAAACACCGGTACAGTAGATCTCGGCAACCTAACATTGATGGACGACATCGCAGCTCAGTTTGGGAATGCCTTCGTCTCTGCCAGCGGTTTGACGATTCAGAATTTCGTCGGGACCGGAACTGCTCCGACTGCTAACGCAGCTTGGGCTGGCGATGCAGTCAACATGCTTGTAGGGGGAACCGCCGATGTCGGCGACTCCTTCGAAATCGTGTTTACCGTCACCATTGATCCGGATGGTCTCGATAGTATCTCTCAAGCGCTCGACAACATCGCAGTTGCCGGTGGCGACGCGTTGGATGCAAACGGCGATCCGATTCTCGACGGCAGTGGAAATCCGATTACCGTCACTGATGACTCCGACGATGGCACCGACCCCAATGGAGAGAACGGAGAAGACAACGGGGACGGAACCTTTGGTAACGATCCGACGCCGATCATCATCGCCGACATCGACATCGCCAAAGAAGTCTTTGGCACGCCGGTAATGTTGGCCAATGGAAACTTTGAAGTCGTCTATCAGTTGGTGGTAGAAAACACAGGCACCGTGAACTTAGCCAACCTGACCCTCGGGGAAGACTTGGCCACCCAGTTCGGACCTGCTTACGTTGATGCCTACAATTTGACGTTAACAACACCTCCGACCGACGCCGCCAGCAACGTGGTGCTGGACAGCGCCAATTGGGATGGAGACACCGTTACCGAGATCGTAAACACCGCGGTTGCATCATCACTGGCGATCGGTGATTCGTTCATCTTCGAATTCACTGTCGAAGTCGATCCAGACGCGACGGGAACTTCGATGGCCTTGGACAACCAAGTCACCACCTCAGGTGACGCGGTCGACGATTCTGGAAACCCATACAACGATTCTTCAGGGAATCCGATTGTCGCCACCGACGACTCTGACAGTGGTACTGATCCTTCGGATACCAACAGTGGAGAGCCAGGAGATACCGGTGGAAGCGACGATCCTACGCCGCTGAATTTGCCGGCCGTTTCGTTGGCTAAATCAGCCGGTGACGCCGTGCCTAACGGCGACAATTTCGATGTGACGTTCACTTTCGTCTACGAAAACACCGGTACTACGCAGCTGACTAATTTGGAACTGCTGGACGATATCGCGACCGAGTTTGGTAACGCATACGTATCGGCCAGCGGCCTCGCTGTGCAGAATTTCGCAGGCACCGGAACCGCACCGACGGCCAACGCCGCTTGGACCGGCGACACGACGCTGAACATGATCAGCGGCGGCACGTTGGAGATCGGGGATTCGTTTGAAGTCGTCTTTACGATTACGATTGATCCCGATGGCATCGACAGCGTCTCACAAGGACTTGAAAATCAAGGCACAGCCAACGCGGACGGCATCGACAACAACGGCGACCCAATCACCGTTACCGATGAATCCGACAACGGCGTTGATCCCAATGGCGAAAACGGTGAAGACGATGGCGATGGCACCTTTGCCAACGATCCAACCCCCATCATCATCGCGGACATTAGCGTCACCAAAGAAGTTTCTGGCACGCCGATCAAGCTGGCCAATGATAACTTCAGCGTAACGTATCAATTGGTCGTCGAGAACACAGGAACCGTCGATCTGGCGAACCTTTCGCTAGTGGATGACCTGGCCAACCAGTTCGGCGGAGCCTTCATCAACGCCGGATCATTGACGCTAATCGCTGGCCCGTTTGCTCCTGGCAGCAACGTCGTCGTCGATTCGGCCAATTGGGATGGCGACGGCAACACAGAGATGATCAATCAAGTCGTTCCAACCTCTTTGGTTGTCGGCGACAGCTACATCGTGCAGTTCACTGTGGAAGTCGACCCTGATGCAACAGGAACCTCTGGCAGCATGGACAACCAAGTCACCACCGGTGGTGACGCAGTTGATTCTGCCGGTAACCCGATCACCGATTCGACCGGAACACCGATCACGACTACAGACGACAGTGACAGTGGTACCGATCCATCAACAGACAACCCGGGTGCCCCTGGCGACATGGGAACGTCTGACGATCCGACACCATTGGCATTGCCTGATTTGTCCGTCGGTAAACAAGCTAACTCAGTCACCGTCGCAACTGACGGTGCGGGTAACGAACTGACCGGTTCCTTCGATGTTCAGTATTTGGTCGTACTTGAAAACACCGGAACCATCGAACTGACCAATCTACAGCTGCTGGATGACCTCACCACGATAGCAACCTTTGGCGACGCCTATGATCCGACGCTATTGACGGGTCCGACCGACCGTTCTGGTTTTGTCACCGCGCCGGCGATCGTTAGCCATACATTGGCCAACCCAGGCGACCTGCCAAACTTGAACGCGGGCTTCCTTGGCGGCGGCGCCCAAACCGGATTATTTGACGGCACCAGCGGTGCTTTGCAAACGGGCGAACAGATTGTCCTTTCATTCACCGTCCGTATCGACAGCGTCGAATTGCTCGACGGAGATGCGACCGATGGAATGGCTCAAAACCAAATCCAAGGCACTGCGGATTCCGCCGAAGGACCTGTCGATGATCTCTCCGATGACGGCCTAAATCCCAACGGCGACAACGGCAGTGGCGGCAGCAATGACCCCACACCGTTCCAAGTCCCTCAGATCCGCTTGTACAAATCACACAGTGATGCGGTCAACAATGGCGACGGGACATCTACGATCACCGTCACACTGCGTGTCGACAACAGTGGAACTGTTGACCTCGCCAACCTGTCGCTGACAGAGGACCTCGCCAGCCAATTCGGTGCGGCCTTTATCAGCACATCAAATCCTGTGATCGATGCGACGGGTGCTCCCAGCAGCAACGTTCCGGCGAACTTGATCAATCCAGCGTGGGCGGGCGATACGTCACAGGACCTCTTCGATCCGGCGATCACTAACGAAACATTGATTGTGGGCGACGATTTCTTGATTACGTTCGATGTGATCGTTGATCCAGACCTTTTGGACGACGATTCGGATTATCTCGAGAACACGGCAACCGTGACCGGCGATGGAACGAATTTCAATGGCGACACAATCACCGTCTCCGATGATAGTGGCGCCGACAACGGCACCGGCATCGACACTGACGAACCAACGTCAGCGATCGTGCCAGAAATTGCCATTGCTAAAACCGCTGGCGACGCCGTCGCCAACGGTGACAACTGGGACGTGCCATTCACACTGGTCATCGAAAACACCGGCAGCGTCAACCTCGATATGCTGACGTTGTTCGACGATGTTGCGGCTCAGTTTGGCCCGGCTTACGTTGCCGCCAGTGGACTCACGCTGCAAAACTTTGTCGGCAGCGGCACCGCACCAACGCTCAACACCCTTTGGGAAGGCGATAACGCGTTAACAATGGTCAGCGGCGGACTGCTGGAACCGGGCGACCGATTTGAAATCACTTTCGTGATCACCATTGACCCCGATGGCATCGACAGCATCTCTCAAGTGTTGGACAACCAAGCCAACGTCAACGGACGTGGCGTGGATTCGATGGGCGATCCGCTGACCGATTCAACGGGCAATCCCCTATTGGCGGATGATCTTTCCGATGACGGCACCGATCCAAACGGAACCAACCCCGGTGAAAATGGCGACGAAGGCACCAACGATGATCCAACTCCGATCGTCATCGCTGACGTAGGACTGGCCAAGACTATTCTAGGAACACCGGTCCTGTTGGCCAACGGAAACTATGCGGTGACCTATGAACTGGTTGCCGAGAACATTGGCACGACCGATCTGGTCGGGCTGAGCCTGACCGATGATTTGGCGACGCAATTTGGAGCCGCCTTTGTCAACGTCAGCGGTCTGACGCTTTGGACACCACCGTCGGATCCCTCTTCAACGCTGGCGATCGACACGAACTGGGACGGTACTTCGGCAACCGATATCATCGACGGTGCCGCGCCAAGCATGCTGGCTGTGGGTGATTCGTATGCGGTTCAGTTCGTCGTCGAAATCGACGCAGTTGCAGCCACGGGCAACCTGGACAACCAAGCTGTCACCGGTGGCGACGCAGTTGATCCCGATGGAAATCCTTACACCGACTCAAACGGCAATCCCATCACCGCAGAAGACGACAGTGACAGCGGCACCGATCCGGGCGATCCAAACGCTGGCGAACCTGGCGATACTGGAACGTCTGACGATCCCACACCTTTGTACATTCCAAGTGTGGGATTGGCAAAATTGGCTGGCGATGCGGTTGCCAACGGTGAGAATTTTGACGTGACCTTCACACTGGTTTATGAAAACAACGGCACCGTTGACCTAACGAACCTTACGTTAACCGATGACATCGCGGCACAATTCGGTAACGCTTATGTTTCGGTCACAGGTTTGACCGTACAAAACTTTGTCGGCACCGGCACCGCACCGACCGCCAATGCGGCTTGGGAAACAGACACGACCGTGTCGATGATCACCGGTGGAGCGGCCAATATCGACGACACGTTTGAAGTCGTCTTCACGGTCACCATTGATCCTGATGGCATCGACGATGTGTCGCAGGCATTGGAAAACCAAGCCACCGCCACTGGCGATGGCTTGGATGAAGACGGAAATCCGTTGACCGATGCTGCCGGCGACCCTGTCACCGCAACCGATGACAGCGACAACGGCACTGACCCCAACGCTGAAAACGGCGAAGACGATGGTGATGGAACCTTTGGCAACGATCCAACACCGATCATCATCGCTGATGTATCGGTGGTAAAAGACATCGTTGGAACGCCAACGGCATTGGACAATGGCAACTTCGAAGTTATCTATGAACTGATTATCGAAAACACAGGTACTGTCGATCTGGCGAACCTGTCATTAGTCGATGCCTTACCACCACAGTTTGGCAGTGTCTTTGTCAGTGCCGGCAACGTTACGCTGGTAACGCCGCCTGCCGACGCATCAAGCAACGTGGTACTGGATAGCAATTGGGATGGCGACGCCGTTTCAGAGATGATTGACCAAGCCGCCGTTACACTGTTGGCTGTTGGTGATTCGTACGTCGTACGCTTCACCGCCGAAGTCGATCCTGACGCATTACTCGCACCTCCGACGCCAATTGAAAACCAAGTCACCACAACTGGTGACGCGGTTGACGATACGGGCAACCCGTTGACCGATGCCGGTGGCACACCGATCACGGCGACCGACCTCTCGGATGACGGCACTGATCCCAACGGCGACAACGCAGGATCGCCTGGTGATCATGGCACGACCGACGATCCGACGCCGCTGCTAATTCCTGACGTGGGACTGGCGAAAACGGCCGGTGATGCTGTACCTAACGGTGACAACTTTGACGTGACCTTCACGCTGGTTTACACCAACACAGGCACCGTCGCGCTGGACAACCTGGAATTGATCGACGACGTCGCGGCCCAGTTTGGTAACGCTTACGTTTCCGCAGGCAGCATCACGATCCAGAACTTTGCTGGCACTGGCACCGCCCCAACAGCCAACCCGGCTTGGAGTGCGGACACGACGCAGGACATGCTGGTTCTTGGAAACTTAGAGGTTGGAGATACATTTGAAGTTGTCTTCACCGTCACCATTGATCCTGATGGACTCGATTCGATGTCACAAGGCTTGGACAACCAAGCCGTGGCTACCGCTGACGGACTCAACGACGACGGAACGAAACTGATCGACGACAACGGTGACGTGGTCACCGCTGACGACGTCAGTGACGACGGAACTGATGTTTCCGGTGAAAACGGCTCCGATGATGGCGATGGCATTGTTGGCAACGACCCAACACCGATCATCATCGCAGACGTTAGCTTGGCCAAGCAAGTCGTCGGTACGCCGACGCTGTTGGCTAACGGCAACTACGAAGCTGTTTACCAACTCGTGGTAGAGAACACCGGAACCGTTGATCTGGCGAACCTGACCCTGGGTGAAAATTTAGCGACTCAGTTTGGTCCGGCTTTCGTAAACGCTTACGGATTGACGCTGACCGTGCCGCCGACCGGTGCCACGAGCCTTGTAACGCTTGATAGTGCCAACTGGAACGGTAATTCAGCCACAGAGATCGTTAACACGGCGGTACCGAGTTTACTTGCGGTTGGCGATTCGTTCATCTTCCAATTCACTGTGGAGATTGATGCGGCTCAGGCAACCGGAGTTCTTGAGAACACAGTCACCGCCGGTGGCGATGCGGTTGATGAAGACGGAACGCCTTATACCGATTCCAGCGGCGATCCAATCACCGCCGAGGACGACAGCGACAGTGGTACCGATCCGTCAACTGACAACCCAAGCGATCTGGGCGATCACGGAACGAGCGACGATCCAACGCCGATCTACATCCCGAGCATTGGAATCGCCAAAGCCGCCGGGGACGCTGTACCAAACGGCGATAACTTCGACGTTGAGTTTACGCTTGTTTGGGAGAACACCGGAACGGTTGCTCTGGACAACGTTGAGATCTTTGACGACATCGCCGCCCAGTTCGGTGGTCAGTATGTTGCCATTTCAGGTCTGACGGTACAGAACTTCGCGGGAACCGGCACGGCACCAACCGCCAACGCGGCGTGGAATACCGGTGATACGACTACAAGCCTGGTCAACAGTGCGGGCGCGTTGGAAGTCGGTGACACATTTGAAATCTTGTTCACCGTCACGATTGATCCTGATGCGAGTGGAACCTCGAGTCCTGGACTTGAGAACCAAGCAACCACATCAGGTGACGGGCTCGATGAGAATGGCGATCCACTTACCGACGGTAGCGGCAATCCAGTCACGGTCTGGGATGACAGTGACGACGGCCTTGACCCAGTCGGTGAAAACGGCGAAGACGATGGCGACGGAACGTTTGGAAATGACCCGACTCCAATCATCATTGCTGACATCTCAGTTGCTAAACAAGTCACAGCAGCGCCTGTGGCACTTTCCAACGGCAACTTCCAAGTCGCCTATGAGCTGGTCATTGAGAACACCGGTAACGTGGACCTTGCGAACCTGACGCTTGTCGAAGACTTGAACGCTCACTTCGGTTCAGCACTGATCTCTGCCGGAAACATCACGTTGACGACGCCGCCTTCGAACGCGTCGAGCAACGTATTGCTGGACTCGGGCTGGAACGGCAATGGCAACAACGAAATGATAGATCAAGTTGCCAACACATTGTTGGCGGTTGGCGATTCCTTCGTGGTTCGGTTCACCGTGGAAGTCGATCCTGACGCGGTCGGTGCCCCGGGCGAACTGGACAACCAAGTCACCGTGGGTGGCGATGGCGTTGATGACAACGGCGATCCGATCACCGATTCAACCGGCACGCCGATTGTGGTCACCGATGACTCCGATAGCGGCGCCGATCCTAACGGGACCAATCCTAATGGAGATGAAGACAGCGGAACCAGCGACGATCCAACACCGCTTTATCTTCCAGCGGTCGGGCTTACCAAAGACGCCGGGGACGCGGTTGCCAACGGCGACAACTGGGATGTCGAGTTCACGTTGATCTATGAGAACACCGGAACGGTTGACCTGACGAATCTAACGCTGCTGGATGACGTTGCCGCTCAGTTTGGCAACGCGTTTGTCAGTACCAGTGGATTGTCGATTCAGAATTTTGCTGGAACCGGAACCGCTCCGGGCGTTAACGCGGCTTGGAATGGCGACAACACGCTGGACATGTTCGACGGCACCGGACAAGCCAACGTCGGCGACTCGTTCGAGATCACGTTCACTGTCACGATTGACCCCGATGGCATCGATGACGTTTCACAAGGACTTGAGAACCAAGCCGTTGCCGGAGGCGATGGACTTGATGGAAATGGAGATCCGCTGGTGGATGACAGCGGAAACCCGGTTACCGTCAACGATGTCAGTGATGACGGCACGGATCCCAACGGGGAAAATGGCGAAGACAATGGTGACGGAACGTTCGGTAACGATCCAACACCAATCATCATCGCCGACATCGCGGTTGCTAAAGAAGCCGTCGGCTCACCTGTTCTGCTTTCCAATGGCAACTTCAATGTAACTTACCAATTGGTGATCGAAAACAATGGTACCGTTGACCTGGCTAACCTTTCGTTGGTGGAAGATCTGGCGACTCAGTATGGAAGCGTCTACGTTGACGCGTTCGGATTGATGATAATCACTCCGCCATCGGATCCAGCCAGCACCGTGACACTCGATTCGGCGGCTTGGAACGGCGGATCTTCGACTGAAATGGTCGACACGTCCGCTGCCAGCTACTTGGCGATCGGCGACTCTTATGTGGTTCAGTTTACTGTGACTGTTGACCCGACGTTGGCAACAGCACCACTGACCAACCAAGTCACCACCAGCGGTGACGCGGTTGACGAAGACGGAAATGCATACACCGATTCCAGTGGTACTCCGATCACTGCAGAAGACGATTCGGACAGCGGAGCCAATCCGAACGATCCGAACTCTGGAGATCCTGGCGATTCCGGCGGCACAGACGATCCTACACCGCTGTACATCCCCAACGTTGGACTTTCCAAAGACGCTGGTGACGCGGTTGCCAATGGCGACAACTGGGATGTAGAGTTCACATTGGTCTACGAGAACAACGGAACCGTTGACCTGACGAATCTAACGCTGCTGGATGACGTCGCTGCTCAGTTTGGCAACGCTTACGTCAGCACTAGCGGATTGTCGATTCAGAACTTCGTTGGAACCGGAAGCGCTCCGGGCGCCAACGCGGCTTGGAACGGCGACAATTCGCTCGACATGTTAGATGGGACCGGGCAAGCCAACATTGGCGATTCCTTTGAGATCACGTTCACCGTAACGATTGACCCCGATGGCATTGATGCTGTTTCGCAGGGCTTGGAGAACCAAGCCGTTGCCGGTGGCGATGGTCTCGATGAGAACGGTGATCCACTGACCGACGACAGTGGCAACCCGGTCACCGTGACCGACGTCAGCGACGACGGAACCGATCCGAGTGGCGAAAACGGGGAAGACAATGGCGACGGAACGTTTGGTAACGATCCAACTCCAGTCATCATCGCAGACATCTCGGTTGCCAAAGAAGTATTCGGAACGCCTGTCGCACTTGCCGACGGAACATTCGATGTCACTTATCAACTGGTCATTGAAAACACGGGAACGGTCGATCTTGCCAATCTGAGTTTGACCGACGACATCGCGGCTCAATTCGGAGCACCGTTTATCAGTGCCAGCGGATTAACGTTGGTCACTCCTCCGGCCGATGCCGGCAGCAACGTCGTTCTTGACGGTGCGAGTTGGGATGGCAGTGGAGCGATCGAAATGATCGACCAGGCTGCGGCAACGTCCCTGGTTGTTGGTGACTCTTACATTGTTCAGTTCAACGTGATTGTCGACTTGGATGCAAGCGGAACATCTGGACCGCTTGAGAACCAAGTCCAAACGGGTGGCGATGGGGTGGATGAAGACGGAAACCAATATACCGACTCCAGCGGAAACCCAATCACTGCCCAAGATGACAGCGACAGTGGTGCGGACGCCAACGGAAACAATCCTGGCGACCAAGGCGATCACGGCACCTCGGATGATCCGACACCTCTGTTAATACCCGACATCGCGATCGGCAAAGTCGCCGGCGACGCGCGGCCGCTGGGGGATGATTGGGTCGTGCACTTCCGACTGTTTGTTGAAAACACAGGAACTGTTTCGCTTGACAACCTGACTCTGTTTGACGACATCTCAGCCCAGTTCGGCAACGCATTCGTTGCAGTGGACAACGTCGTGATCGCTAATTTCGCAGGGACTGGAACCGCGCCTGGAACCAACCCGGCATGGACTGGTGATACGGCTTTGGACATGCTTGATGGAAGCGGGACATTGGATGTTGGAGACAAATTCCAAGTCGTCTTCCGCGTCACAATTGATCCTGATGGCATCGACAGCGTTTCACAGGGACTTGATAACCAAGCGATGGTTGGCGGCAACGGCATCAACCCTGATGGATCTCCGATGATCGACAGCAATGGTGATCCGATCATCACCGTCGATGACAGTGATGATGGAACGGACGTCCATGGTGAGAATGGCGAAGACGGTGGCGATGGCATTGCCAACAACGATCCGACACCAATCATCATCGCGGATATCGCAGTCGCCAAAGAAGCCGTTGGAACACCAGTTCTGTTGCCTGATGGTAACTTTGAAGTCGTCTACCAACTTGTTATTGAGAACACCGGTACAGTTGATTTGGCCAACCTGTCGCTGGTCGAAGATCTTGCGACTCAGTACGGCAGCGTTTACGTTAACGCTTCAGGACTAACGCTGGTCTCTGGGCCAACCGATCCTGCCAGCAGCGTCGTTATTGATACGACGTTTGACGGAGGAAGTTCGACCGAAATGATCGACCAAGCTGCAGCGACGTACTTGGCCGTTGGCGATTCTTATACGCTGCAGTTCACGACCGTTGTTGATCCTTCGTTGGCGGTCGGTCCTTTGACCAACCAAGTCACAACCAGTGGCGATGCGACCGATGAAGATGGTCCGATCCTTGACAGCAATGGCGACCGGATTGTCGCAACAGACGATTCCGACAGCGGAGCCGATCCTAGCGAAACCAATACCGACCAACCGGGCGACACCGGAAACAGCGACGATCCAACACCGCTGCAAGTTCCATCGGTGGGATTGGCGAAATTGGCCGGTGATCCTGTTGCTAACGGTGACAACTGGGACATAACGTTCACCTTAGTTTATGAGAACAACGGCACCGTTGATCTGAACAACTTAACTTTGACCGACGACATTGGGGCTCAATTTGCGAACGCATACGTTTCGGCCACGGGGCTGACTGTTCAGAACTTCAGCGGTACAGGTACGGCTCCAGCGGCCAATGCGGCTTGGGAATCGGATACAACCGTTTCGATGATCTCAGGCGGACAAGCCAACATCGGCGATACGTTTGAAGTTGTCTTCACGGTCACGATCGACCCCGACGGCATCGACAATGCGTCTCAGACGTTAGACAATCAAGCCACCGCAACGGGCGATGGCCTAGATCAAAACGGCGATCCAATTCTGGATGACTCCGGTAACCCAGTCGTCGCTACTGACGACAGTGATAACGGCACGGATCCAAATGGCGAGAACGGCGAAGACGATGGCGATGGCACCTTTGCCAACGATCCGACTCCAATTTACATTGCTGACATCTCAGTTGCTAAGGAAATCTCTGGAACTCCTGTGGCCTTACTCAATGGTAACTTTGAAGTCACTTACCAGTTAGTGATCGAGAACACTGGCACCGTCGATCTGGCGAACTTGACTTTGGTCGAGGATTTGGCGACTCAGTTTGGAGCACCGCTGGTAACTGCCGGCAACGCGACAATCGTAACGCCTCCAGCCGATCCAGCCAGCAACGTGGCGTTAAATCCAGCTTGGGACGGAGCCTCTGTCACCGACATGATCGACGCGTCTGCGGCGACCTACTTGGCAATCGGCGATTCTTACGTCGTCAGGTTCACTGTAGAAGTCGATTTGGACGCCGGTGGAACCTCAAGTTCGCTGGACAACCAAGTGGTCACCGGTGGAGATGGGATTAATGGCAATGGCGATCCAATCCTTGATGCCAGCGGCACGCCAATCACAGCAACCGACGACAGCGATAGTGGTACTGACACTAACGGCACCAACCCAGATCAACCCGGCGACACCGGTGGCAGCGACGATCCAACACCACTGTTGATTCCTGACGTAGGGCTGTCAAAAGTGGCCGGTGATGCCGTTGAAAATGGTGATTACTTCGACATCACGTTCCGTTTCACTTATGAGAACACCGGAACGACGACGCTCAACAATCTTTCGATCGTTGACGATGTTGCGGCTCAGTTTGGTAACGCTTTTGTGTCCGCCTCAGCGGTTACGATCGCAAACCTAACGGGCACCGGAATCCTGCCGACGGCCAACGGCAGCTGGGCCTCACTAACCTCAGCCAATATGCTGGTCGGTGGAGAACTAGAACCGGGTGCATCATTCGACGTGGAATTCACGGTAACAATGGATCCCGATGGTGTCGATGGTACTTCGCAGGGCTTGGTCAATCAGGCCCAAGCCGGCGGTGACTACATCGGCCCCGATGGAACCCCGACCACTGTCAATGATCTTAGTGATGACGGTACAGATCCAAACGGTGACAACATCACCGGCAACGATCCGACGCCAATTATCATCGCCGATCTGGGAATCGCCAAATCTATCGCCGGCCAACCGGTCCTACAGGCCAACGGCAACTACTTGGTGAACTATCAAGTTGTCATTGAGAACACCGGTACGGTCGATCTTGGCTCGATGAGCTTGATTGAAGATCTGGCGACGCAATTTGGAGCAGCCTATGTCAATGCCAGCGGATTAACGTTGACGGTCTCTCCAACAGATCTAAGCAGTAACATCGCGGTTGACGGTTCTGGCTTCAACGGAGGATCTTCCACAGAACTATTAGACCAAACGGTCAACAACGTCCTGATCGTTGGCGATTCCTTTACGATCGAATTCACAGCTGAGATTGATCCATTGGTGGTCAGCGGAAGCCTGTTGAATCAGGTCGAAGGTACTGGCGATGCGGTTGACGAAAATGGCAACCCAATCGTCGGATCCGACGGAAGCCCAATTGTGGCTGATGATGTCAGTGATAGCGGAACCGATCCTAACGGACAAAATTCGGGGGATCCGGGGGACAACGATACGCCCGATGATCCAACACCGTTTACTCCTGAGCCACTGCCTCTGGCAGAAATTTCTGGTTCGGTGTTCATTGATACCGACAACGACGGCAACTACGACGTCGGTGAAAACGGCATTGCCGGCGTAGAGATCACGCTCGTTGGCACCGACATTTACGGAAACGCCGTCGAACTGACCGTGTTGACCGATGCCAATGGAGACTATGTATTTGAGGGTCTCAATCCAGGCAGCTACCAAGTTATCGAAGGGCAACCTGACGGATTTGACGATGGACTGGACGAAGCGAACGCTGCGTTCTCCGTTGGCAATGACCAAATTAACAATGTGGTGCTTGGCTTCGGTGATAGCTTCGGAGGCAACAACTTTGGCGAACTCCAACAAGGCACGTCGGGTAATCCTGCTCGCCTTCCTCCGATCGGTCCGATCAGTAATCAACGACTGAGCAACCGGATCAGCGGGTTGCTTGGTGGACCAGGACCGATTTATTCTGGTGTTCCGATCGCTTCCAACGGTAATCCATTGACACTGCAAAGTGGTCGTCCGGTCTCTGGCGGCTACGCTTCGGAGTTCGCGACGCCAGATGCTGCGGGCGATTGCGGTTGCCCTGAAGTGATCGAGACGCCGTGCGAAGTCGAGGTACCGTGTGAACCGTGTGCCGAGGAAGTCATCGAAGAGGCCGTCTGTGATCCGTGCGGGGAGCAGGAAGTTGTCTCTGATTGCGAGTGTCAAGTTTGCGAAGAACCTGTCGCATGTGATGACTGTAGCGATTGTGGAAACTGTTGCGACTGCGGCAGCGTGAGCAAAAGCGGATTCCTATTCCGGTTCAAGAACTGGTTGAGTCGATAGATTTTGAGCGTCTTCAAGGCCGAGCAGTTTCGCTCGGCCTTGTGACGAACAGATCAATCGAAGAGATCATCAATAGACTCTTCTTTTTGCCCCAATGGGTTTCGCAACGCGTGGTCTCGATCTTCTTCCAAAACGTGGGCGGGCGTGGCCATTGCCGTCACAGAAAACTCACGACAGGCGGACAACATTGCATAGACCATCGTGAAAACGGCGATGATGAGGACACAAAAAAAACAGCCACTCCACCGAAAAAACTCCCCCTACCAAAGCTCCACAAGCCGTTTGATTGAGTCAGATCTATCGCTGCGTACCAATTGGCGTAGGCCAGAAAGCTACGATTGAAAAGCTGGTTGCGATGGTCAAACGCTTCCAAAATCGCGACAAGAACCGATGGCATAAACATGACGATCCCCAACCCCCAACCGTCTGCGGCATCGTTCGCCTCACCCGTTTGCAGAGTTGATGCGAAGTGATCGACATCAGACGGCCCATTAAAAGCCCATAGTGCAGCGCGATCATCGTCAGTACGATAAACGCTTCGCGGTTTGGACCGACATCTGCGATTCCGATCACAGATGCGATGAACAGCGTCTGCTGCACCAACATCGCCAGCCTTAGTTAGGTCGAACCTTCAACACAGCGAAAGTCAAATCCTTCAGGTGATGACGAAACGGCATTGGACACCGACAAATTAAATTTTTGCTGCGCGTACCCGTTGGCGGCGGGAAAAAAACCACAGAGAACCAGCTTCACCCAAACAATGCGATCGCTCAGCGGATGTTGATCACCACTTCGGAACGCTGACCTGTTACTAAAGCCTAAAGTCTATTCCAAACGTGTTGTTTCTCTGTTGCCCGCCGCGTAGATCGGCCCTGGATTTAAATCCAGTATGTTGCGTTTGGGTTCTACGAGCGCATCCTCAAATTGACAGCTCCACTCTGAATCGGGTACCGTACCGGCGACCGTCTGGCCCGAACCGTCGACGGGGCCGTTTTCGAAAATGTATTTCGCCGTACTGAATAAGAGCTTACTGACGTCATTGGGATCAAGGTCGCGAAAATGAACTTGCAAATCGTGAAGCCCAATTTCATCAAGCCCGCGCGTATCCATCAGCATGTCGTTGGTCTCAGAATTACTGATGCTGAAAAACCGAACGTTTAGCGAACCAAGACGATCAATCGGATCTTTCTCACAAGAGTCAAGGTAGGCCAGTGGATAGGCGACCTGTTGGGAGTGTTTAAATACGATGGCGTTAGGTTGAGTGATCTCAACAAACGCCTGCAGGACACCATGAAACAATCGAATGCGCTCAGCGGGTTCTAAACTATCTGCGAGACCCTCTGCCAACATTTCAGTTATAAGAAGTGAACGCTTGCTTGATTCGATACGCGCGGCGGCATCGTTGCAGGCCCACGACTGGGCGATGATGGCGGCGTACGTCGCTGGATCCGTTTGCTTGTCGGTGGAAAGAATCGCGGTTTGGGGAGAAACAACGCCCTCCTCGCGTTGGATATTATGTTTTTTGTGGATTAGCAGAAACGTGCCGCTACCGGAATCGGGCGTAACCGTTTCGATGTCTGACTCAAGTAATTCTTCGGCGCGAGCGGCAATCACGGCGGGGTCGTACGACGGTGGTGTGGTGTAATGAAGCTCCGCCATCTGTATTGACATCGAGGTCTATCCTTAGGTTGCTAACGAATTGAAATTTGCTTGGACATCATAGCAAAATCACTTCGCCGCATGCACTCAATGGAGGATCTCAATTACAGGAATCTTCTTGCGATGGGGGACATGCTATTGCGTTTAGAGCATCTTAAGAGCGCGCAAATTGATGGACGGCGTCCCGTGGAAACTTGCCACATTTGCAAAATTGGCCGGGCTAAAACAGTTTTTTGAGGCAGTTGTTAAAATTTGCGGATTTATTTGTAGTTTCCCAATTGCGCCGTATACTCTTATTCAGTCGGGTCGCCAGACGGTGAAATTACTCAAACAGAGCCTGTTGCAAGAACAGCCGGTTCCGGATTCACAATATGTACCATCATCCATCAAAAGAAAAAGTTCGAGCGTTCACACTAGTAGAACTGCTCGTCGTTATCGCGATCATCGGCATATTGATTGCAATGATTTTACCGGCTGTTCAGACAGTCCGCGAATCCGCAAGACAAACCCAATGTTTAAATCGGTTACGCCAAATCGGATTAGCCACGATGATGTTTCACGATACGCATGACGCGTTTCCACCGGCCAGGCTTTTTAAAAAACAGTATGCTTCAGCACCTCTAAATGTGGGCAAGGACCAACCCAGTTGGTTGGTTCGAATCCTACCCTATTTGGAACAGCAATCCTTCTACTCCCAGTGGGATCTATCCAGTTCGTACAGCGCCCAACCGGAGACCGCAACCGAGCACGCAATTGCAGCATTTGTTTGCCCTTCTCGACGTTCAACAGACGACGCTTTGGCACCAAGTGTGAATGAGGTAAGGGAAGTTAGTTTTCCTTGTGGCTGCGGTGGTTGGATGGTAGTCCAAACCGTTGGAGGAGCGACTGGAGACTACGCAGGCAATCACGGAGACCTTTCTCCAGGCTCCATCGGAGCGGCAACGGACTATTACTGGGGCGGCAATGGCACCGGCGTAATCATTTCGTCTCAAGCGAAACTACACGGCGACGCTCAACTGACTTGGGTTGACCGAATCGGATACAGCAAAATCACCGACGGATCAAGCAACACCGCGCTTGCCGGCGAGCTTCAAGTTTCGCCTGAGAAGCTCAATACTTCACCTCAGAATGGCCCCATCTATAACGGCGAAGATTTGTCAGCCTTCGCACGTATTGGCGGCCCGGGCGTCCGGATTCTATCAGCGCAAGAACAAGAGAAATCGACCAATTCGATTCTTGGATTTGGTAGCTGGCACTTAGGAACCTCAAACTTCGTTTACGCCGACGGGAGTACCAGGGCTGTTGACAACGACGTTGACACGGTAACGCTGGGCCAAATCTGTAACCGGAGTGATGGTGGCGCCCAGAACGCCCGATAACCATTTCCTTTAGCCGCTTGATCTCTTACTCCGCAGCCATCCCATGAAGCCCCATCGAATAAGCTCACCTGCGCGATGCCAACCGCTCGTGAAGACGTTGATCGCGCTATCACTTTTTACCTTACTTCTGGGTTGCGGTTCCAACCAATTGCCAACCCATCCGGTGGAAGGCACCGTTAGGTTCGAAGATGGTAACTATCCGAAGTTTGGTGACATTGAATTTTACAACGCACAGCACAAACTGAATGCGCGTGGCAAAATCCAGCGCGACGGATCGTTTACCGTGGGAACCTTTGCCGAGAATGACGGAGCCATTGAGGGAAAGCATCAGATCATTGTCTTGCAGGTGTCTGGCGACCATCTGACCAGAGGGCTGAGCGATTCGATCAAACACGATCATGGCTTGCTTATCAACTCTTCGCATTTTGACTATCGGACATCTGGGTTGGAGTGTGACATTGTGCCGGGTGATAATCAGGTCAAATTGACCGTTAGGAAGTACCTTCGACAAACTTCCGATGGAATGCCGAAAAAATGAACTCTCTACCTTGACCTATCGTAGCAATCAGAGAATACTTCTTTTTGTCGGGCCGTCGGAACCAATGTTTTTCTGACTTTCTATATGCTGCACAGGCAATTAACAATTTGCTTTTTCGTAGGTTACTTGGGTTTATTGTTAAACCTCGGGCCGTCGTTGCATCATGCCCCTATCTTTGGCTTGCACAGCCATAACCATAGTAGTCACGGCACTAAGAGCGTCTGTCATTCCTGTTGCGGCCATTCGCATGCTGACTATAGGCAGCATGAACAAGATTCCAACGTTGATTCTGTCGCTTCTACGAACGACAATCACGACTGTTCGTTTTGTAAGTTCTTCGATCAATATCATGTGATTGTCGATCGCGTAGAAACGGTGGAGGCATCAGGTTTCGCTGAAATTCGCGAAGCCGTTATCGCTGTGGATCCTTTTGCCGTCAGTCTTGTTCCACTGGCGCGCGGCCCGCCTATCTTGGCGTGAGATGCGAATAGATGCACCTGTGTTTAGCAGTTTGTCAAATCTAAAAGTGCGTTGTGAACATTAAGCCGATTGGGGGCGAGCCCTGGTTTTTGTGCCACAACCGCGGCTAGCGCCAAAACGGCTAATCAAGAAATCTGAGTGCACATTTCGGATCTCCATCTCAAAAGCTACTTTTGACCGTGTAGCGTCATTCCTCTTGGAACTTCAAGCGGATTCGCTCGGGCCAAATTTCTGTTGCTCGCTATGTAATTCAAGCCTTGATTTACTTCTCCGCGAAACATTGACAAGCATCTTGCTCGAAACCAATGGTTCGCTGTGGAAGGTAGTCACCAGCTGCAAGTTACCGTCGCGGACGCCTTCCACGTTCTGACGGCCCGACTTATCCGTTTGATCTTAAGCGGGTTGTTCGCGGCGGCTTTTACTTTGCAATTTATTGAGTGCTAAGTCCACTGGCTAACGCTACTGGACGCTCAACGATATTTTTGGAGAAGCGACAATGTTAAATAAACAGACCTCGGCGAATTGCAATCGCACCGGCTTCACTCTTGTGGAATTGCTGGTTGTGATTGCCATTATTGGGATCTTGATTGGCATGTTGTTACCAGCGGTTCAATCAGTGCGTCAAGCGGCGCGGCGAACAGTTTGTGCGAATAAGTTTCGCCAGGTCGCCCTGTCGGTACACAACTATGAATCCGCGCGGATGCATTTCCCCGTGAATCAGATCGGGCCTGGCCCAGAAAATTCTACGGGAGGTTATTCCTCTGGTTACTACAGCTGGATCGTTCCGCTTCTTCCTCATTTTGAGCAACAGAATGTTTACAACTTAATGGATCATTCGATCAGCAACGGCGACGGCAATGGTTATAAGATCAGCGCCACTCACGCCAACGCTGAAGCGGCCGGTACATTAATAGATGCCCTGATTTGCCCTTCGGACACCCCCAACACAGAGAACTCAGTCATTCTGGGATCCGCCAACCCCGCACCGTGCAGCATGGCTGCCAATGCAGGTTGGCCTCATCTGGCGACGGGAATTGATGGATCTGAAGGTTCAGGGCAGTTCAATGGTGTCATCCCATTGGTTCATCCGTCGGAAAATATTTCGTGGCATGGCCCTAAACGATTGAGCTTCGGTTCGATCACTGACGGTTCGTCAAACACGGCGTTGATCTCCGAGCGTTTGATCCAGCAGGGCAATAGTGCCGCTGCGATTTCCAATGGAGATGAAAGAACAAGTTCACTGCATATCATCAGCAGGACGGAAAAGCTTAGCGACATTGTCGATCAGATGGCCAGCTCACATATACATGTGTTCGAGTCATCACACATTGGCAGGTCGTGGTCAAGCGGTTCCCCCTTGGTGGCACCAATCTATATGCATGTTTCACAGCCTAACTCGAAGATGGGGCATTACAGCTCCAGCATCGATGAAGGCGATTTTGTTTTCACTGCCAGCAGTCAACATCCCGGCGGCGTCAACGTCGCTTTCGCTGATGGCTCTGTGCATTTCGTTGATGATGACGTTTCCCCTGTCGCATGGTGGGCAGTCGGTGGCCGCAATGATGGTCGCGTCGAATCTTTTTAACAAATTGAAATAATCTTAAATTTTAAAACAAAGACAACTTAGGAATTTTATTATGAAGAAGTTTACTATTTTCTCAGCAGCGATCGTCGCTGCCAGTTTAAGCAATTCCGCTTGGGCGCAACACGATCACTCTGACCTAGAATTTGGATACGACGACACTGCGAATCCAACCTCGATCGTCATCGAGAACGACAATTTATCTGATGAGAATATTCAATTCTACGAATCTGAATTTGAAGCGTTGGATCCGTTCAATGCTTCCGATCTGAGCGCCGATGAGCCAGGTTTCACCACCGAAGCGGCGGAGGGATTGCTGTTCAATCCTGGCGACCAAATTTCGATTCGTCCGCTCAATGCGTTAGGGACTTCAACCCATGGCGTTGGGTTTGTCAATTTTTTCAATCCCTCGACCGGACTGCTGGAAGCTTCCAATCGACTTTCAGTGATCGACGAATCATCTGGCACGACGGATCTTATGCTCAACGGTGCGACATCTACTGGTGACGCGCTTCAGTTCCTCGGGACTGTCGATGCCGATGGCGATTTACACGATCACTTGATCATCGACTTAGTTGATGACGGTGCCGCACCTGCTGGAGCGTACGGAGTTTTGTTCCAGATCGAAGCTACTCAAGCCAGCGGAGGGCCTGATATTATTTCTGATCCAGTTTGGTTCATCTTCAATCACGAATTGTCAGAAGAACAATTCGAAGGTGCTGCATTGGCGTCCTTTGGAATTGTTGAGGCGGTTCCAGAGCCATCTTCTCTGGCGCTTCTCCTTACCGGAGCAACTTGCTTAGTGCTGAGAAGACGTAAATAGGTCTCCGAATCTTAAGCGGTAAAAACATCAGAAATGCAGCCGATCTTGTCGGCTGCATTTTTTCGTATGGCTGTTGAAGCTTCTCAAGCGGCTACTGGGACTGTAAACCGTAGTTTTCGATAAGATTTTTGATGCTGAGATATTGGCTACGCCAAGCGTTCGGGCTGTAACCACCTGAAAGCGTCAGAACCACGGGTAAGTTTCTCTTCACACAACGATCGACGATCATCCAATCGCGCTCTGCAATGCCCTTTTGGCTCATGGTCAGATTGGCTAACGGATCACCATCGAGCGTGTCGCAGCCGCCGACGATGAAGCAGATGTCGGCATCGGCCATTTCGATAATTTCATCCAGATGTTCGTCGAGCACAGCAAGGAACTGTTCGTCTCCGTCACCGTCGCGCATTTCAACATCGCGATCGCTGGTCGATTTTGGGATGGGGTAAATATTGCTTTGATGCATAGAGAATGTGAAGGTCGTATCATCATCCGCCAGGCACTCGGCCGTTCCGTTGCCTTGGTGAACGTCCACGTCAATGACGAGTGCCTTTTTAATTAGACCTTCTTGTTGGAGTTTTCGAATCGCGATGGGCACATCGGCGTAAACACAAAACCCCTCCCCAATATCTGGTTTCGCGTGATGGTAGCCACCGCCAATGTTGACGCCAATCCCTGACTTAAGCGATTGCCGCGCTGCCAACAACGTACCTCCGCTGGCGATGCGAAAAGGTTTGAGAACCGCTTTGTCCAACGAACCAGGATACAATTTGAGCAAAGCGGCTTCCAAGTAGGCGGCGACATTCGATCGCACCTTCAATCGCTCAAGGTAGTCGTCGGTGTGAATCAACTTCAACTCTTCTGCTGTCAATTCATCTGGCTTAAGAACATCGGCAGCGCTGACCAGCCCGTGCTCAAGCAGTCCGTCGTAGATCTTTTCGTACTTGCGAATATCAAACGGGTGCATTTTCTCCATTCCCCCGAGTTCAATGAGATACTCTGGCGAGTAAACAATGGAGACTTTGGAAGAAGACTCAGGGGCTGAGGAAGAAGCGGGCGGCAAGGCAGGGCGGTTAGTCATTGTACTTTTTGATTGTCGAAGTTCGACGATGACCGCGCGGTGGTCAGAACCATAGTCGCCCGAGACCTCGTGGTTGATCGTTTTAATAGATTGGCTGGTCAACAGATGGTCAATCTGCAGGCTTCCAAGAATACTCGGAAACGCGTACCAAGTTGATGCGACGCCAAATCCGATGCGCGAATCTTTTAATTTCCCGGCGGCAAGGACTTCTAAGAAAACCGGAGACCATGGTGTCAGATTGAAATCGCCTGCGATGATGTTGTCTTCTTGGGGATCAAGTTGCCCCGCAAGCGCGATCAATTGCTGGCTGCGCGTGGTGAAGCATTGCTGGCTCAGCGGTGGGAAGGGATGCGTCGCGATTAATCGAAACGGGCGTCCGGACGGACCTAAAAATCTTGCGTCCAGCGAAAGTAGTTCGGTGTCGGGAGCAACGATTTGTTCGATGCTCGAGAAAGGAAGCTTAGAAATAATCCCAATGCCAAAATTATGCATCTTAGCAATGATGTGCTGGTGCGGATACTCAGATAGCAGTTCCTCTTCGATCTGCTGTTGCCAAAGATCGTTGACTTCGATCACGATCGCAATATCCGGATCGTGTTTCCTTACCGTTTCCATGAAAGATGCGTATTGATTGTTTGAAGTCAGCACATTGGCTGACATTATTTTAACGGTGTTTCCAATAGGTTTGACTATTTGCGGGACGTAGTACGGAGCAATCCAGACGGAGTTGACTACCAAGAACACGAACGCGGTAAACGCTCGCATCTTTTGCTTCTTAAATAGGGCGATCAGGAACCACACAACCAAAACGATGGCCAGCTGAATTCTCAGATGGCAAAAAATTTCAGCGATCCAATGTTGCTTCGCGAAAAAGGTCGCTAAGGTGCCGATTACCAAGGCAATAAGAATCAGAGAAAACACAAAGGAGCAAAACCGAGTAAAGAACGACCGGTGCTGAGGTTGATCGGTAGAAGTAGACATTGATTTCTATTGGAGCAAAGGAACTGGTATTCCATGCCAACTTGGTTTTCGAGTAGAAAACTGTAGCTGGACTCGCGCGTGTTCAGGCTTTGTTGACAGGACCGAATTCTGGCGAATCCGGCTACCCGAAAACTGAGTTGGGCAGACTAATAGCACGCAATAGACTCATCGGCCGGCCTGTTAGTTTCAAAAAAACTGGCAAATAGTGACACCAGCAGCAATCTCCCCGAAAATTCTACGGTAGCGGAATGTCTTTTAGCTCAAAGTCAAACGAAACACTGACGATCGCGGCAGGGGTTTGGTAAACCAAATCTAATGACTTTGGATCGACGTCGAAATAGTATTCAACAATCACCTTTTGGCCATTCTGAGCAACCGTTTCGTAGGCGACAGATTCGTGCCGTATCTGAGGATCATTGGGATCAACCAGATAGGCATCATTTTCAAAGGCCCAACCTTGGTGGCTGTCTAGTTCATTAGATTGGTCATCGAACGATAGACCTACGGTGATACCGAAGAGTTCTTCATTGGTCTTGATACCATCAAAGGTCACCGTCGCTCCACTTTTGGTTTGCGAAGTACCCTCTTCGACATTATCAATGCCAACGAAGCGAAAGGTCTCGTTGCGTCCCGGCAGCACCGCATCAAGTGTACCGGTGATCGTTTTAATGCTGTTCACTTTGCGGTCGATCAGCGGAATATTGACGGGGAAGTTGAGCTCAGGAATCTCCGTTTGCACCGCGGATGAGATTGGTGTTTGTCTCAGCGGAGCGATTGTATTGTCTTGATCGTCGATGATCTTGAGGGTGGCTTGAGCAAGTTCGATCGAGATCGGTTGCACGCGCGGCTCCCAACGAATAAGCATATTGAGGGTCGTATGATTTAGTTTAGGCGCATTCAAAATGCGTGACGCATCAACGCGATTGACTTGCACTGCTAGGACGCCGGTTGTGGTATGCGGCAGTTTGGGTTTTTTCTTGACGGCCTCTAAAGCATCGCCGGCCAGCGGATCAGCAGCGACAGGAGCCTGCGGTATCAGCACAATTGAATCCGCAGTGCCGCCGTAGAGATCGACATCTAGGTTTGACTGTTGCATGACCGCATGAGTGGCTTCCCAAAACGGAGCCTCTTTTAAACTGAGTGTGACCTGCCGCTGCCCAACCTCTGGCGGTACTCCTTCAAGCAGGCTGATGCTGTTTCCGGTTTCGCTGGCAATCTTTTCGAGCGCCTGTTCGACGGAAAAATCACCGTCCATCGAAACCGTCGTCGGCTGCGTTGTTTGTTCAACGGCTTTCGCTTCGAGCCTTTTCCGGACGGACAACAGACGCTGAATAAAGTCGGTCGTCGCATCTTTATCCGGCACATCGATGTAGTCAAGCGCATCGGGCGAGAGATCAACAAGCTCTTTTTGAGCGGAGTCACGATCTTCAATCACGCCGGAGTTCAATTGATCGATCAGCGTTTGAACCTCTTCCATGAGGGCCACTTCTTGAGTTTGCCCCGTCGCGGTTTCGCCGAAAGTGAGCAACAGGAGCAAACAAACGTTGATGGAACAGAAAACGAAGAAAGATTGTTTTCGAGTGAAATTGAATATCATGACGATGTTTCTTTTTTGCATCAAATGCGGCTGAAGTATTTCATTTTATCGGATGTGGCCTTCAAAGACGAAGCGTCGAATGCGATTTGTTGGAAAATCGACAAACGTTGTCAACTAAATTTTGCCAACTCACGTGGGTAACCTAAAGTTCAGCGTTGTCCCTCTATTTTTGGTTCGCAAATGCACACCCGTTTGTTCCTTATTTTGTTTGTCAGCTTCGCGGTCGGAATCGCGTTGGCCGATGCATTGTTCGCTCAAAGCGACAATGGTGAGATGACTATCAAGATCGACGTCAATAAACGCACCTACGTTGGCAAGCCGCTTGTTTGGGATGGCGAAAACATGCAGCTTCTTCGACGAGATGGGCGAATGACTTTCTTGCCCGTGAAATCGCACGACGACTACAAAGTGCTGTCCAATGATTTCACGCCAATGTCTCAAAGCATGATGGTAGCGAAACTGAAGAAAGAGTTTGGCAAACGCTACACCGTATCAAGAACACCAAATTTTCTAGTTGTTCATCCGCATGGTGACTATCAAAAATGGGCGAAACCCTTCGAGGATTTGAATAAACGTTTTGGAGCGTTTTTCTCTTCCCGTGGGCACAAGCTTGAGAAACCGCAGTTCCCAATGGTTGCTGTCGTCCTCAACACACGCGGCGAATTCGATCGCATGCTCAAAGGTCACTATTCGGCTGATCCCTATATGTTGGGTTACTACTCGCCTCGTAGCAATCGCATCATCACGTACGACCAGACGCAGAATGCCGGAGAATCTATCTTTGACACCAACACCATCATTCACGAAGCGACTCATCAAACGGCATTCAATCGCGGCGTTCATAATCGCTTCGGTGAACGCTCGACGTGGATGTCCGAAGGATTAGCGTGTATGTTCGAAGCCGAAGGCGTTCACAACAGTTATATCCATACCAAGCGAAAAGATCGAATCAATTCTGCACGGTTGTATGCGATTCAGAAGGCGATCAAAGAGGGTGATGCCAAAGGCAAATTAGAAAAAATCGTCCGCAACGATGACTTGTTCCGCTCGAACAATCAACTGGCATATGCCTATTCGTGGGGGCTGACTTTCTATTTAACCGAGACCAAGCCACGTGAATACTTGAGATTCCTGACCGAAGACGCAAGGCGCGAAAACTTCTCGGCGTACAGTTCCAAATTACGTTTGCAGACGTTTGCAAAAGCATTTGGAAGTGATTTGGACAATCTCGAGTCCAGAATGTTCAATTTCTTAATGAAACAGAAAATTAAGCTTCCGCCAGGCTACACGCTTCGATAGCGGACAAAGCTAGGTGGATAACTGGTTGGTGGTCAGGCAATAGGCGTTCGTAGGGCATATTGCGTATAGGAAGTAACCGGTAAAGAATCGTCAGCAGTACAAACAATTGACACTGCAGAGACATGTTAAGCTATTTTAGAGTGCCTTGAGCGATTGTTTTTTGACGATTACACCGGTCAATCTTTCATTACTGATTTTGCCAGTCACGTAATGTGGCGAAAACGGGTCAAGCGTGCGAATTTTGGCCCGATAATTTTCTAAATTCCCTCACTAAGCCTCCTTGTGACCTAAATAAACAACAGCTGTATATTTTATTCACTTGTTCACCAGACGCACGTCATGTCAAAAAAACAACAACAAAGCCCAACCCAACGAATTCTGCTGGTCGATGACGATCAACATTTACTGCAATCCCTTGCGGGATGGTTGCAGGACCAAGGATTCGACGCCGGCATGGCCAATGATTCCGCGTCGGCTGAAAAAGAACTCGCCAACAAAGAGTACGACTTGGCTTTCGTTGATCTACGACTGGGTTCAGAAGACGGCATGAAAGTACTGGCTCATTGCCGTAAGCATCATCCCAACGTCGTCGTGATTATGATGACAGGCTATGCCACCGTTGATACGGGTGTCGAAGCCATTCAAGCTGGTGCGTTTGATCTAATGACAAAACCACTGATCGACGATGAGATTTTGATCGCGATCAATCGGGCCTTGTCTCAACAACAGGTCCTTGAAGAAAACGAACAGTTAAAAGCTCAACTGGACAAACGATTCGGCAAAGAGAGTATTGTTGGCAATGACCAACGGATGCAAAAGATCTTTGACATGGTCGACAACATCGCAAACACGAAAGCGACCGTTTTGATCACCGGTGAAAGTGGAACCGGAAAATCGCTGATCGCACGGGCTATTCATCAACGATCGAAACGGAAGAAAGCTCCATTTGTCGAAGTGGCGTGTGGTGCGCTTCCAGAGAACCTTCTTGAGAGCGAATTGTTTGGCCATGTTGCAGGATCGTTCACCGGTGCTACGACAAACAAGGAAGGGAAGTTCAAGCAGGCTGATGGCGGAACGATTTTCCTTGACGAAATTGGAACGGCATCACCAAGCATGCAAGTCAAATTGCTGCGGGTATTGCAGGAACTTGAGTTCGAACAAGTCGGTGGATCCGAAACGTTTCGTGTCAATACCCGCATTGTCTTGGCCACCAACGAAGACCTTTCGCAAGCCGTTACCGAAGGTCGTTTTCGCCAAGACCTCTACTACCGAGTCAACGTAATCAACATTGAACTTCCCTCACTTCGCCGACGCGTTTCGGATATCCCGATGCTGGCAAACCACTTTCTGGAAAAGGTTTGCTTGGAGGAGGACAAAGAACTTGAGGGCTTCGATCCGATGGCGATGCAGGTCATGCAAAGCTATCCGTGGCCCGGAAATGTTCGAGAACTTCAAAACGTTGTCGAACGGGCTGTGTTGCTTGGACGGGGACCGATGCTGTCCACCAATGATCTGCCGGCTCATGTTTGTGAAGGCAATCATGTTCCCATCATGGCCGCGACGCAATCGTCCGCCCCCGGAGTTCAACAGACACTAAAGGAGGCATTGGAAGGTCCAGAGCGTCAAATCATTCTGCAGACACTACGCGAGAATAATTGGAATCGCAATGTGACCGCAGACCAGTTGGGCATCAACCGAACGACGCTTTATAAGAAAATGAAAAAGCTGGGCGTGGAAGATCCACAAACGGCCACTTCGGGAGGCTGGTAGAGCCAGCGAAGCACGCATTGGGCCGCGCGGCGCTATCCGCAGGTTTCTGACCAAGAAGAGAAACACCTTGAATAGCAACCGCGAACGAACCGGCGGTTAGCGCTGCGCGGCCCAGAGCGTGACTGACTCACACTGCGACAACGTTAATTAGCTTGGGGAATCGACAGCGGAGTAGTCCGTGTACCCCTTGGCTCCGGTCGGCGAATACCAGTCTTCGATCGGTGCGTCAGGCGCCAGATCGATGTCTTCTTTAAATCGGTGGACCAAGTCTGGATTACTGATGATTGGACGTCCAAAAGCAATCATCTCCGCATCGCTTGAATCGACCGCAGCGGACGCCGTCGAATGCGTGTAACCGCAATTGCCCATGACTGGCCCGTCATAGACTTTCTTAACATCGGCCAGAGTGAAGGGATCGCCAAGTTCGTGGAATCCGAAACCAAGTCCGTCCATCACATGGAGATAGGCCAGACCAAATTTGTTCAACTCAGTCATCACGTGGGTGAATTGATCGCGATAGTCTGGCGACCCCATACCATTAAAGGCTCCATTGGGTGAAAGTCGAACGGCGACGCGATTGGCGGACCAAACTTTAGTAACGGCAGTGACAACCTCGTCCAACAGACGATAACGGTTGGCAACGCTGCCGCCGTACTGGTCGTCTCGATGATTGGATTTTGATTGCAGAAAACTGTCTAAGAGATATCCGTTGGCCGAGTGAATTTCAACGCCATCAAATCCCGCAGCTTTGGCGTTGGTGGCAGCGGCTACGTAGTCAGCAACGATACCCGGCATTTCCGAAGTCTCCAAAGCACGAGGCGTTTCGCGCGGTTTCTTCCCCTGAGGCGTGTGGATTCCTTCGCCATCATCGATAGCAATCGCAGAAGGTGCGACCGGCAGATCGTCATCGTGAAAATCGCTGTGAGAGGCGCGGCCGGTGTGCCAGAGCTGCACAAAGATTTTGCTTCCTGCTTCATGAACGGCGTCAACGACCTGTTTCCATCCGGCAACCATTTCGTCAGTGTAAATCCCTGGTGACTCTACCCAACCGTTGGCTTGGGGCGAGATGGTGGTGGCTTCGGTGATAATCAGCCCTACGCCTGCGCGTTGGCGATAGTAGGTTGCCATCAGATCATTGGCAATGCGATCAGGCCCTGATCTTCCGCGTGTCAGCGGTGCCATCGCGATGCGGTTACTAAGTTCGAGATCATGAAGCGTATAGGACGAAAGTAACTTGGAAGCCATAGGGAATAGGTCTCAACTAGATTTAGTGAAAGTGAACCGCCGAATCTCCATATCAGGCGGAATGTGGACTAATAGAAACATCACCAATAATAAAACTAACGTGAATGATGCAAAAATCAGACATCGGAGGCCGCTAATATCTTACTTGAATCGACTTTGTTCGTAAAAGCGAGGGTTTGTGACAAAATATCCTCGCTAAAGATGAATTGGAATGGCGGCTGCAATCTGGCGCTTGTTGATCTGCTCCACTAGGGGCGAGTTAAAGGCAAGACGGCAAATTACCGTTCCCATTCCTCTAAACGTGAAGTTTCACAAATCATGAACAAAATCCTCACCGTTGTTGACGCTGAAAACTATAGCCTCAAACAGAAAGCGAAAATTTCACTGGGCCGACTTGCTGCCAAAACGAATCCGCGCCGCGCGAAGAAACTATTTTCGGCGCCGCTCAGTTTCCCGCGAAACCTCCGTGACAAATCGATCATGGCTTTCCTTAAGCACCAGGCGCGAGTGGAGCAGCACGCCAAATTTTTTGAGGCGTTGCATCAAGATTTTTGGAGTGGCGAAGGGGGAAACGTCTTCGCAGAGAACTGCGACCATCGTTTTGAGCAGATGTTTTTAACAAAGCAAAAAGCTGACTTTGATCAGCTGATGAAAATCTGCGAGGGAAAAGGTCCAAATCAGATTGCCGAATTCGGCTGTAACTCAGGATTACTATTGGACTATATCGTCAAGCAATTCCCCGGCATCAAATCGGCCGTGGGTATTGATATCAACCAGCAACAGATAGAACGCAATCAACAGGCGGATCACTTCGATTCAAGAATTCAGTTTCTGGCGGGCGACGGCGTCGATTGGGTGTTGGAGAATGCAGAACCAGATACGCTGTTTGTGACCAATGGCGGCGTGATGGAGTACTTTCGTCGTGAACGCCTGAACATGATGATGGACCATATCGCAACGCAACTATCTCCTGCGGTATTTTTTGCGATTGAACCCAATGCTCTCGATCATGATCTTAAAAATGATGTTAGCTCGATCCCGTTCGGCGAAGAGCTATCCTTCTCTCACAATTACAAGGATTTATTTGCGTCCAACGGACTCGACGTCGTTCATCAAAGAGCGACCACGTTCGAAAGTTGGCAGATGATGGCGACGATTGCCGTTTCCCAATAAAAAGATTCTCATTCGGGCCAATCACCCGACTATTCGTACCAATGACCGAATGAGTCTGGCGAAACATTGAAGACCGAGATAAAACGGCGAACCCAGCGACCGGCATTGCCATCTAAGACTTACGTAAGGTAGGCAGTGTCATTGCCGTGCCTGATTGGTCTGAAGAAATTGAATAGTGGTTCGGGAAACCAATCCCAACCCTATTCGCTTTTATTTGATGTTGTGCGAAGGAACTTTTAGTGGATGATGAACCCCGGATGCATGTTGTGATTGTTGGAGGCGGTTTTGGCGGAATGCAAACCGCAAAGTCGCTGGCGAAATCCAACGTTGACGTGACGCTTATTGATCGTCGCAATTTCCATTTGTTTCAACCTTTGCTGTATCAGGTCGCAACCGGAGGGCTGTCTCCTGCCAACATCGCTGCCCCGATTCGCTCAATTTTCGGGCGTCAGAAAAATGTATCGGTTGTGTTAGGCGACGTCTTAGATGTGAATCCTCAAGCACAAACGGTCAGCCTCAAGCCTAAAACATCGAATCAATGCGAAGACGAAGTGCAGGAAATGGCTTACGATTTTTTAGTCGTCGCAGCCGGTTCTACCAACACATACTTCGGAAATGATCAGTTTGAAGCCGCAGCGCCAGGGCTCAAGTCGATTGAAGATGCCACCGAAATTCGCAAACGAATTCTCTCCGCATTCGAAGCAGCGGAGTTTGAAGACGATGCCGATCGCAAAAAGCGCCTGCTGACGTTTGTCGTGGTCGGAGCCGGTCCTACGGGTGTCGAATTGGCAGGCGCGATTGCAGAATTAGCACGGCATACGCTGCTCCGTGACTTCCGTAACATTAACCCCGAAGAATCACGCGTAATCATCGTCGATGGGGGCAAAAGGGTGCTCGCCGGATTCAAGGATAAACTATCCGCCAAAGCGGAAAAGTCTCTCGCAAAACTAAAAATCGAATTGCAATTCGAATCGCATGTCACTGACATTCAGCCGCACCATCTGTCGGTTAACAAAGACAATCAAACTTCAAGAATTGATACCGAAACCGTTATCTGGGCGGCAGGTGTTGCTGGAGTCCCTCTAGGAAAAAAAATCGCAGCGGCGACCGGCGCGGGCTGCGATAGGGCAGGGCGTGTTGTGGTTCAAAGCGACCTTAGCGTCGATCGTTTCGCAAATCTTTTTGTGATTGGTGATCTAGCACATTGTGAAAACGCAAAAGGTAAATTACTGCCTGGAGTTGCACCAGTTGCGATGCAACAAGGATCTTATGTAGGCAGAATGATTGCGGATGAAGTAAATGATCAAGCACAATTGACTGGCCGAAGGCAGTTTGTTTATAAGGACCGTGGGCAATTGGCGACGATTGGCCGAAGCGCGGCGATCGCTGATCTAGGTAAGTTTGAGTTTTCTGGGTTCTTTGCTTGGCTGTTGTGGCTATTTATTCACATTCTTTCGCTTGCCAAATTTCAGAATCGCGTTCTAGTGTTTCTTCAGTGGTCGTTCAATTACCTGACCTTCAATCGATCAGCGCGACTAATTACCGAAGCAGGCAATGGAACCGATCTTCGTGGAGCATTGGCGAGCGCAGATCAGAACGACCAGAATCCCGACGAGCCCGAAAAAGAAGCGGATAATTAAGTGCCTGCCACTCAGTCTTTGGCCGTAGTGCCGCTTCTCAGACGACCGGCGACAAAGAACCAAAACAGCCCTAGTACTAGAAACCCCAATCCAACAAACCAGACTTGGCGGTCTACCCAAAATGCTAGGGTGAAACACGAAAATAGGCCTATCCAAGCCGTCCAAATGGGAAAGATCCTTTGTGCAGGTCTTAGTTGAAGTGCACACAAGTTAGTTATTGAATAATAAATCAGCACGGTGAAGGCGCTGAAAGTCCAAGCCAACTTGATATCGCCGACTAGTACTATCGCACCAATAATCACCGCGACTGCTATCGTTGCTGGCATCGGTACGCCACTGGTTTGCGACACGGCCGCACATTGCTGGGGCATGTCTTTTCGTCGCGCCATCGCCAACATGACGCGCGACAAACCGAGAATCAAATTCAGCAGAACACCCAACATAGCCGTCGTCGCGCCAATGGAAACCACCACGCCCACCCATGGCTGAGCAAATTGGTCGGCGACGATTCGAAGTGCAGCGATGTGTTCTTTTGAGGCCTCAGCAAACGCATCGGCGCCGACGGTTCCAACGGCGACCAAAGCAACCGAAATGTACAAGAACATCGAAACAGCCAACGTCGTTACCACCGCTAGCGGGATCGTACGCCGTGGCTCCTTCACTTCTTCGCCTAACGTCGCAATCCTACCGTAGCCAGTATATGCGACGAACATCAAAGCAGTCGCATGTAGCAGTGAGGACCATGAGTCTTTGGATCCGAAGATTTTGTCCAGCGAAACCACACCCGCTAAATTCTCCGATGAATTCGCGAATGCCGTCGGCGACCCCATGACCACCAAACAAACCAATGTCGCCAGCGTAACCGATACGATGACGATGTTGATTCCATTGGTCCTCTTCATACCAATCAGAGTCGCCAAGGTCAGCAACAATAGCACCCCAATTGCTAGTGCCGTCGTTAAAAAACGCCCGTTCTGATCGATACTAAGCAACAAGTATCCGCTTAAGCCCAATGCCGCTGTTGCAGCAGACGCTGATTTGGCCAACAGAAACATCCAACCCGCTATAAACCCAAATGCGCTGGGGAGTAATCGGTATCCGTACTCGTACGTTCCTCCGCTGACGGGATAATTGGCAGCTAATTGAGCACTACTAAGTCCATTGCAGATCGCAACGGCGGCGGCGAGCGCGATTGCGAGAATCAAATTCGATCCCGCGATGCCCGCCGCAATTGCGATGCTGACAAAGACGCCCGTGCCGACGATGGAACCTAGTCCCATCATCACTGCGCCCCAAACACCGATACCGCGATCTAGTTCCTGCGTTTGACCGGTCATAAAGGATCTCAACCTCATGATGAATTAAAAACTCAAATCATACATTCAGAGGGGGCATCATTGATAGCTTGCAGACAGAACGCCCAGATGAAGAACTGGGGCACATAGGGAAAATAGACAAGAGCAACTCTGCCGCCTGGGTTAAGAATCGGCCCCGAAATATCCAACAAATCGATACAATCGCTAAACTCGACGCAATCTTGATGCTTCTGACTGCCGATAAATTGCAATACCGAATCAACGGTCTACCGATTTAACGCGCGGATATTCAGGTTTTAAAAATGCGACAACCAACCAACCCTTTAGCAATTTACATTGTCATCGGAATCGGCCTGCTCATATTGGCGGCAACTCAATTTCGTCGTGGCGATGAAGCTTCTAATGCATTGTTCGTTTCCAAATCGAACCCGTTCGAAGCCTTAAACCACTACGATCAGGCTACTCCATTGGCAGATGTAGGGCAAAATCTCGTCAAAAATCTCGATGCACACCCAATTTCGGTTCCATCTGTTCCGTTGGAAGAGATCGTAGCCGACTTGCCCGTTGAAGCTACCTTGGAGAATTTTGAAGGCAGTATCGAAATTGAGACAGCAACCGCCAATGCGGCCAATTTCGTGAATACGTTCAAGCCTGCGGAGTTAGCCAGGCCTACAGAATCTCCCAATCCTGTGGAAATGCCAGCGGCACCTGCAGAAAGCAATGAGTCATCTTACGACTTGGATTTTAAAATTTCCGAACAGTCGCAAACCGCTACCGACGAGGAACCTGCGATTGGAGAATCGTTCGATTTGGCAGTGGCTGAAAAAGTGGAAATGAAGCAAGAGTCACCCGCGACCATTGAACGCATTTCGAATGAAATGCGAGCGTTGAACAGCGTCAGCAAATTCAGCAACGACGACCAAAAGAAAGTCATCAACAATCACATGGCTTCACCTTCTGGTGAAGCGGAGGATACGGGCTTGCAGAGCACTCGCTGGAAGAGAAATCCTTTCCTCTCCAATGTTCCAGTGAAGTCAACGCAGACAGCAGAAACGACGGCTGTTGATGTTCCACCACCTGCGGCCGATCCGACGAATCCATCTGAGCTTGCTAAATTACCTGAAGAACTATTGATGGTTGCAAACTTAGAACCTACACCAGAGATATTAAACGGTATGGTGATTCCATCTGTCGATCGCGGAACCATGCAATCGGTTATCGCATCGGACGAAAACCTGGAGCCAAGTTCCCCGTCAATTAAAATTGGCATCTCGCAAGCCGATGCACAAAAAGCAGTTCACAACATTGAATATGGTAAGTCACTTTCACGGCGAGGTGCATCCTACGCTGCTCGTCAGGAGTTTTACTCATCCTTGCGAATTTTAGCTCAGTCTCACGACAAACAAGTAGGTGGAACCGCTTACACGCAAGCGTTGCGAAATGGTATCGTAGCAATCAAAGAAGCTGAAGACTTCGTCGTCACCGACACCGAAGCGCAAATCGGGCTCCGTGTGCCTCACGTAGTTGAGACCCATTCGACGAAGATCATCTCTAGCCAATCGGCCGAAGGAATGACGGCGATCGAAGCCGCACAGCGATATTTCGCTTACGCCAGTCACCAATTGAGCCGTTGCGGCGGTCAAAACGTGGTGGCCGCCGAGGCACTCTACTGTTTGGGAAAACTGCATTCAGTACAAGCGAAGTCCAGCACTATCTCTTCAAAGCTGGATCTCGCGAAGTCGATGATCTACCACCAAGCCGCCATTTCGGCAGACGGATCTAACTTTCGTTCACTCAATGAACTGGGCGTCCTTTATGCCAGCAACGGCCGTTTTGAAGAATCCAAACACATGCTCAAGAAAAGTTTGCGAATCAGGGCACTTCCGCAAGCGTGGCAGAATCTTGCTGTGATTCACCAGCGGATGGGAGAAACGCAACTTGCCGAATTAGCGAACCGCGAATTTCAAATGGGTTCTTTGCAGGGCCCCGAATCGGTGATCCGCTGGGCACCAGCCGAAGAGTTCAACGAACTCGCTCCTTTGGCACAACACACCGCATCGCAAGCGACAGCTTTATTGCCAAAATCCTCCGACACCAACTCAGGCAGGTCTAACCTAAAGTCGTTGGGCGATCGGATTCTCAACAGTATTCGCTGATTGATCACAACGCTTTCCTACGACAGATTTTAATCTTGCATTTTTGAAGTTATCCAAATCATGAACATCAATCGAACCAACTGGCTATTTGCAGGCTGTATTGCCTTGATCGTGTGTGGTTACTTCGCGTACAACGGCTCCAGCCACCACAATCAGCGAAACGAAGCTGCGAAAACGTTTGACAGTTACCGCTCAAAGGGCACCGTTGTTACGGCCAGCAATCATGCTCCCGTCACTACCGATGGCCCAGCCTTTACCAACCAGTCAAATGGGATTTCGCCTTTGGTTCACCATGCGGTCTTTCATGACAGTGGTAATTTCCAGAACAATGGCGAAGTGATTCGGGACAGCAAAATCCGACTGTGCCAAGGTTACATCCCTTGCAACACATGCGGAACTGAAACTGGGTGCGGTTGCGGCGGTGGCAATGGTGGTGTTGTCGATGGCGGCCACCAGGGTTTCGCAACACAGGCCGGATACACAAGCAACAGTCGAAATCAATTGCCCTCACCAGTGAAATACTTCGCGGGTGTCGATGAAAACACGCAGCGCGACAACACGGGCGAACCACGCTGGAAAAACGCGGACATGATCCCTTGGGAAGCATTCGCATATGGCGAATACATTGGTCCGCATCGCAATCCTCATGTTGCCGAATACCGATTGCGTGTCAATGATGCACTAGAATTTGTCTATATCCTGACACGTGAACGATCAACAGAACCCTATCGTTTTTACGTTGGCGATACTATTTCGATCACCTCAGCCATCGACGAAAGCATTGATCAAGAACTAATCAGCGTGTTGGGGGATGGGACAATCTCGCTATCTTTGATTGGGCAAGTCCGAGTCGCAGGAAAAACAATTCGAGACTTACAGCGCGAGCTCAATGATCGCTATGCAAAGTATTTTCAGAACCCATCGGTAGTCGTGCAAGTCCTCGAAGGTGACACGCCGCTTCGAGATCTTTTAGATTCCGTTGACGCTCGAGCTGGCCAAGGTGGACAATCACGCAACGCCATTGTTTCTCCGGATGGAACGATCCAGCTTCCGCTCGTTGGAAGCGTGCCGGCGATCGGGCTGACGCTGAAAGAAATTGCGCGCGAAGTCAACGCTCGATACAGAAACCGTGTTCGCGGAATCGAAGTTACGCCTGTCCTAACCGAGCGTGCACCTCGATTCATCTATGTTGTTGGTGAAGTGGCTCAACCAGGTCGGTTTGAACTGACCGGACCAACATCATCCATGCAAGCGATTGCATTGGCAGGAGGATTTAACTCAGGCGGAAACCTTCGTCAGATCATCGTGTTCCGACGCGACCAAAACTACAAGTTGATGGCGACAAAACTTGATCTTGCTGGAGCCTTGTTCGGCAGACGGCCTCATCCTTCTGATGAAATCTGGCTGCGTGATTCAGACATCATTTTGATCCCGAAGCAACCGATCCAAAGACTTTCTGAGCAAGTTAACCGCTACTTGGTCCAGACACTTTATGCAATCTTCCCTCAACAGGGCGTCGCATTTAACTTCGACGATTTCACGTCACTCTAAACGTCTGACATCTGAAAAGAACAGGCGGTGTGGAGAGAAAAAACAAAAAGCGTACGTCCTATGGCGTGCGCTTTCTTTATGCGAAAATTGCCACCAACTAGAGAAACGTCTACCGCTGATTACAAATTTGGCCTGCACACCATCCGAAAACCCGACGTCATGCCACTTTTGAGGGGATTATGTCTGGGAAAAGTAATTTTATGGCTTCGAACCGGCCCCGCACATTTGCAAGTCGGCCGCAACCTGCGATAATACGATCCTTCTCTCCGAGGTAACACTTCCCCAGTTGTCTTCATTTGTACTCTGCAAAACCGATGCGTTTCAGGTTTATTCTCGTCCGGATCTGAACAAAGCACAGCTTACCTTCGGGTATAAGTCCTAACCTCACCGTCAACGTCCTGTTGCGTACTGACAGCTTAACTTCAGACGTGAATGTCCATTCTCATTCACGTTGGATGAATACTTGAGGAAACAAAAATGGATCTTGGGCAACTTCGTTACTTTACGAAAATCGTTGAACATCGCAGTTTCACCAAAGCCGCCCATGACTGTTCAGTTTCTCAACCCGCGCTTAGTCAACAGATTAGCAAGCTGGAAAAGGAACTTGGCCAACCATTATTTGAACGTCAAGGACGTTCAATTCGCTTGACGCCTGCCGGCCAACTGCTTCACCTGCATGCGGACAAAATTTTGAAGTTGGCTGATGATGCGAAGAAACAAATCACTGACGATGGCGAAACAGGACGAATTTGCCTGTCTGCGATCCCCACCATCGCGCCCTATCTTCTACCAATCATTCTAAAAAGTGTTGGCTCACTATTCCCCAAAGCCAATTTCGTCATCAGTGAAGATACAACAGTGGATTTACTGAAACGATGTTCCAACGGAGATGTTGATGTTGGGATTGTGGCCCTGCCAGCGGCAGCAAAATACCTGACCATTGAACCGTTGTTTGATGAGGAACTAATGCTGGCATTATCACCCGACAATCCTCTGAACAAGAAATCAAAACTGGTTTCGGCCGACATCCAGGAAGAGCCTTTCTTGTTATTGCGCGACACCCATTGTTTAGTGGAAACGATTGAAAAATTCTGCAACAGCAATAACTTTCAACCTTTAACAGCATCGCGAATCGAGCAACTAACAACGATTCAACTACTAATTTCGTTAGACCATGGAGTTTCATTCATCCCCAAGATGGCCTCCGCGATAGATCTCAATGGCAAGGTAGTCTATCGCAGCATGAGTGAAGATCCCCCCAAACGAACGATCGCCATTTGTTACAATCCCTACCGGTACCAAAGCAAATTGCTGGGTAAGTTTATCAGCGCTGTTCAAGATTTATGCAGCGGGGGATTTTCCCCGCGTCAAGAGATCTTCAATCGCAGTGACCAACCAGAAGCCGAAGGCAAGGGCGGGCATCATCGGCCAAAACTTACACCCAAGTCTTAAAGACAGATTTCAGATCGCTTGAAGTAAACGCGAACTAATCGCAGCTCCAACGCGTCGGCACCTTTCAACCGTCCTTCATCGCAGGTCGACCAGGGTTTCAATGTCGTGTTCATACCGCTCAGGGTCAAGATTTGTGAACGCCAAGTTACCTTTGTGGTCGACGGCCATCAGGTGGGGAAACTCAGTTACTGGGTAAGCTCTGACCAATTCGGATGGTTGGCCAGCGCTCCATCCCAAATAGTGGATGGGTGAGCTGGGAAATTTCCCTGGTAAACTATCTTCAAACGGTTGCTTGTTGGACGGCACCGCAATCACGCGGACGGGAGATCCAAACTCGGCATACTTCTTGGCAGATCGTTCTAACAAATTTAACATCCTTGTCGATTGCGGTTGGTTCGGTTTAAAAAACAGTGCGAGAATCACGCGGCCTTTAAAATCACCCGAATCAATCTGTTTGCCGGCTAATGTTTTTCCTGAGATCGGAATTTCTTGACCAATTGAGCTCATACGCTTGACCCCCGCACTTCCGATTCTATCCAACAAAGTGTTCGTTTCGGCAACACTTCGTTTTTGTTGGCTTGCATCGGCCATTGCTTGGTAGATTTCGCTAGCAATCTCAAACTGACGCCGCCTTTCAAACCAACTCGCGACTTCACTCACCTTGTTGACAACTAAAGGCCCCCCTTCAGGATTAGACAACAGTTGCAGAGATGTCTTTTGAAGCTCTCGTAATCCGACATCACCATTAACAAATCGATTGATAAACATCTCGTCGTAGTTCAGCTTGATGATTTGATAGTGATCAAGTACGAACTGCATAAAGCCAGCCGTCTGTTCATCTTTGAGACCGTCTTTCCGTAAAATATCTTCTGCCAGTTGCTTAGCAAAATTGATATCTGATTCAACCGCCGCCTTAAACTGAAGCCGAATAATTGACGCCACGCGGTCATCTCCGGGAAACTTTTTAAGTGTATCACTGAGATACGCTGAAACATCTTCGGCCGAACGATTACCCTTGATACACTCAAACAAGACGTGACTTACCCGTGCAAGATGGGCTTCCCGGTACACCTCTTGATCAGTGTCATTGAGAAACCGTGAGAAGCAAGCTTCAAATTCTTCTGAAACATTCGGCGCATTCATTTTACCAAGAAAGTCGATTCCATACTTCGACTTCTCGCTATCGATCCACTGCAACTTAGCGAACTTTTTATATTTCTTGGAAGATTTTTTTCTCAGCAATCGTTTGCAAAGCAGGATTCGTTGATTGCTCTCGGTCACTTTCGCTGGCGATAGTTTGGGTGACCTTGAGTTCTTTAGCTGATTTAGTCTCGCTACGACTTGATCGTCATTTGCGTCCTTGAGAAACTGATCGAAGCTGGTTGACTCTAAAAGAAAAGCGGAGACCTTCGCGCTGCGTTCTCCCGATTTTTCTTTCTTTTCGCTCGCACTTTGGGTGAATAAACTAGCCACCCAAAAAAGCAGCATTAACGATGCGGTCATTCCGATCATCATCGGAAAAAAACCACCCTTTTTCACCTCGTCGTCAGCCGGACCGTATGCCTTAGACGGCTCTGACTTACTTTTAGATCGAGATCGGCTGCTGCTTTTTCTGCTGCTGCGTTTGCTAGAACTCATAATTATGCCGATTGCATGAATTTAAAATCGTTTGTGTATAACCAACGAACCATCAGTGACCAGCGACTGAGTTGGGAGAGTTGGTTCTTCCAAATTTTTTGTAGCAGTGGCCTACGGAATATACCAAACGGTTAACGCAAGCGATTCCCAGCCCCAAAGAGAGTGTCTTACTGCACCCTCAAACATCCGCTAAGGCAATTCGATCGTTGATGCGGGTGCTTCAGGTTCTTCACTACCGGCCTCTGGACCGCCTTGCGTATATTGGACATACGCCATTCGGAACTGATGCAAGCTCTCAGTCATCATTGCCTGTTCTTCTTCGGTCAAATTGCCTTTGGTCTTTTCATCCAAGACCGCTAACAAATCAATAAAGTGTTTTGCCAACGGAAGATCCACTGACGGTTGTTGGCCATCCGGTGTCGGCAAAAACCCCATCGCCATCATGACTTGAGAACTAAGCATGGAAATCAGAAACGGCATCGAGGCTTCGGGAATCTCCTGACCTCCAGGTCCCTCTTCGCCACCACCGGCGGCTTGAGCCAGTTCTTCCGCAGCACGCTCAGCTTCTCGTTCACGCTCGACCTGAGCTTTAAAGTCTTCGTCGACTACGATTTTGGATTCTTCATCACTCATAAAATTCTCTCGTTTTCTTCTAATATAACTTGTTTTGTAGCCACCGCTAATTCAAACGGAGGGGGAAAAATGATCTCGATTCACGCGTTTCGTAGCTGCTCGGACGAACCCCGAAAATAACTTGTGGGCGCGTGTTGGCTTTGATTTGAACTCGGGGTGATATTGAACAGCGACAAACCACGGATGATCGGCCACCTCCACGATTTCCACCAGCGAATCGTTTTTGCTGGTCGCCGCGATGACTAAACCGTTGGCTTCCAATTGTTGGCGGTAAGCGTTGTTGAATTCCCAGCGATGGCGATGACGCTCGCTGATTTCAGATTCTTCATAACACTCCATCGCCTTGGTACCTGGTTTTATCTCTGTAATTTGAGCCCCCAACCTCATCGTGCCACCTTTGTCGACGACGTTTTGCTGTTCGTCCATTAAAGCGATCACCGGATGTGCCGAGTTTTTATCGAATTCTGTCGAATGAGCGCCATCGAGTCCCACCACGTTCCGTGCGAACTCAATCACCGCGCACTGCATTCCTAAACAGATACCCAAGAACGGAATCTTGCGTTCGCGCGCCCACCGGATCGCTTCGACTTTTCCCTCGATGCCGCGTTCGCCAAAGCCGCCAGGAACTAAGATTCCGTCGTAACCGGCCAACATGCGTTCGGGGCCTTCGCGCTGAACATCTTCGGCTTGAATACGGCCGATTCGAATTTGAGTGTGATTGGCCATCCCCGCGTGATCGATGGCTTCGTAAATCGATTTGTACGCATCTTTGTGTTCAGCATACTTTCCTACGACCGCAATACTGATTTCCGCTTCTGGATTTCTTAAACGGTGCAATAGGTCTCGCCAATCATCGATCTCTGGTGTCGCCGTCGGCAACCCTAACCGCTTTGCGCAAAGTTCATCCAAACCGTCTTCGACCAAGCTAATCGGGACTTCATAAATTGAAAAATCCTTATCCCGTTCTTCGATAACGGCTTCCTTGGGCAGATTGCAAAACAGCGAAATCTTTTCACGTTCTTCATTAGGAAGTTCACGATCGGTTCGACAAATCAAAATATCAGGTTGAATACCGATCTGACGAAGTTGACCGACCGAATGTTGGGTCGGCTTTGTTTTCAATTCGCCTGCGACCTTCAACCAAGGCACAAGGGTCAAGTGAATGAACAGGCAATTCTCTTTGCCGAATTCGTGACCGAACTGCCGAATTGCTTCTAGAAAAGGCTGACTTTCGATGTCGCCCACGGTACCACCGATCTCAGTAATGACAACGTCGACGCCGTCTCCACCGATCCCTTTAATACAAGCCTTGATCTCGTTGGTGATGTGCGGAATGACCTGGACCGTCTTGCCAAGGAATTCGCCGCGCCGCTCCTTTTCGATCACACTTAAATAAATCTGTCCGGTCGTGTAGTTGGACTTGCGGGTCAACGGACCGTTGGTGAAACGTTCGTAGTGACCAAGGTCAAGATCCGTTTCGCTGCCATCATCGAGCACGTAGACTTCGCCGTGCTGATAAGGACTCATCGTGCCAGGGTCGACGTTGATGTAGGGGTCCAGCTTTTGCATACGGACGGTCAACCCGCGTCGCTCTAGGAGCATTCCGATCGAAGCGCTGGTTAGCCCTTTTCCTAATGAGCTGACAACGCCGCCGGTCACGAAAATATGCTTAGTCATGAGAATCTTTGCTTCAATCAAACTTACCGAGTGTAGGAAAGCGGTCACTTCATGCCGTTGCCTTCCAAACCTGCTAGTTTAGCATCACTTCTGCCGACTGACAAACAGCCGATAATCCTCGGCCGTATCGATGCCCGCGATAGGGTGATCAATTCGCCCGACCGAAATAGTCCGCCCTGCCTGCAGCACCCGCAGTTGCTCCAGCGACTCCGTTTGCTCCAACGGGGACGGCTTTAGGGAAGTATACTCCGCCAGAAATTTCCGGCGATACGCATAAAGGCCGATGTGCTGCCAAAATAGAGGCGGAGAAGCCTTCAGCAGATCATCGCTCCAGACTTTTGCCGCTGGAATGGGCGACCGACTGAAATACATCGCGCGCATGTCATGGTCAAAGACAACCTTCACACAGTCCGCGTCATTTAATTGGGCCGCTTCGTAAATTGGCGTCGCCAATGTCGAGACTTCAGCCAGTTCATCGTCAGCCAACATCGTGATCGCCCTATCAATTGCCACCCCTGGAAGTTCAGGTTCATCACCCTGAACATTCACCACGATATCGAACTCGGGATTTCGACTGGCCACCTCAGCAACGCGGTCGGTACCGCTACGATGGCCAACATCGGTCATTTCGACGCGGCCCCCGAAAGCCTCCACCGCGTCAACAATTTTAGCATCGTCTGCAGCAACAATCACTTCGTCGGCTTTGGTACTGGCCTTGGCGGCAAGATAAGTGTGTTCCAAAACCGTTTTGCCCGTTTCATCGAGCAAAAGTTTGCGCGGCAGTCGCGTCGAATGCAAACGCGCAGGAATTACGATCAGTGTTTTCAAATCCGCCATACCCATTCAACTTTCGTCAAAACCAAACGCCATCACATCTGTGATCGAATCGGCACCCATCAATACCATCAGTAACCGGTCCACGCCAACCGCGACGCCCGTACATGCCGGTATACCGTCTCGCATCGCATCTAACAATCGGCTGTTCACTGGCAGGGCCGTATTGCCATCGGCGACCCTTTGTGCGTTAACGTTTTCATTTCTCCGCAACAATTCATCCGCATCGAGTAACTCATGATAGCCGTTGGCCAATTCCACGCCATCGACGTACAGTTCAAAACGTTCGGCGACGGGATGTTCGCCTTCCCGCACAATCGCCAGCGCCGACTGTGATGCAGGCCATTCGTAAATAATAGTCGGGCAATCGCTACCTAGATGCGGCTCGACCAAATGCACTAAAATCAAGTCCATCCAAAAGTCTCGAGGCTGATCGTCCGAAAAATCTTTGGCAACTTTGATCTTGGAACGACAAAGTTCGGCCAACGCGGCAGTTGACGCAGTGAAGGGATCCACTTCCGCATACTGTAAAAACGAATCTCTATAAGTGACCATCGCGCTCGGCGGGCGGCCGAGAATCGCGACTGCAAACTCCGACAGCAACTGCATCCCCTGCTGCAAACCGTCGCCACAACGATACCATTCTAGCATTGTGAACTCCGGATTGTGCCGCCGTCCCTGTTCACCTTGGCGAAATGCTTTAGCGATTTGATAAATTGAGCTCAATCCATCGCTCTGGCCTGCGGTAAGCAATCGCTTCATCGCAAATTCCGGCGAGGTCTGCAACCACATCTGATGGTCATCGATCCCCGACCCTGTCAATGCCGACCTGAGGATCGGCACCGGTTCGATGTGCCGGTCGACCACCGTATCGCGGGATACCAACGGCGTTTCGACGTGAACGAAATCCAGTCCCTGAAAAAACGAATGGATGGCCATCGTCAGTTCAGACCGCCGCCGTAGCATCTCCATCGAAGCGGTCGGTCGGAAGTCTTCAGCCATCAAAGCAGCTTATTCGAAAACCTACGAATCGTCATTAGCGCGAGCGATCGATTCCCGACAAAGCCGTCTGACGATCCCGCCAACGATGACCGTGAAAAACAGCGCTACGACTCCGCAAATGAGCGCCGAGGTGTAGTGGCCGAAAATTAGATTTCCCACTCCCGGTAAAACCGAATAAACAATTCCCGTCGCGGCCAAAGCACCGGCAACCGACAGCTTCAAGTCCGTGTCAACCTTGACATCCGGATTGCGTGCCGCGACCGGTTTCCAGCCGCCGCCACCCGGGCGGATCTTCCGGTAGAAGGCGTCCAGTGTCGCGTCTTTTTCGGGAGGCGTTATATAAGTCACGATCAACCACAAAATGATCGTCGCGACGGCGACGAAGAACATTTTCTCTTCGGGCCGAGGAGGATCGAAGCCCATCATAGCGGCGATAGGATCCACTGACATGAAAAACACCAAAGAACCGAACATCGAAACGATCTCGCTCCACGCATTGATCCGCCACCAAAACCATCGCAACATGAAAACGGCTCCGGTCCCGGCTCCCAAGGCCAGCAAAATCTGCCACGCCGCATCGACCGAAGTCTTGAACATCAACACCGACGCCACTCCACCGGCGATCAACACGATCAACGAAGCGATGCGCGACGCGCGGCCCAATTGCTGGTCATCCGCATCGGGATGCATAAAACGCTGGTAAACATCGCGGACCAGATACGACGCTCCCCAATTCATCTGGGTACTCAACGTCGACATGAATGCCGCAAAGAAGGTCACCGTCAGCAGCCCGCGCAACCCTGGAGGACTCAGGTCGCGCATCACCATTGGGAAACCAATGCCTGAATTGAAACTTGGATCTAAGACTTCTTCTTCCCGCAGTTCGGGATACATCGCCAACGCCGCCAATGCCACAATCAACCACGGCCATGGTCGAATGCAATAATGAGCAATCTGAAACCAAAGCGTCGCCAGCAACGAATGACGCTCGTCCTTGCACGCCGCCATTCTTTGCACGACGTAACCGCCGCCGCCAGGTTCAGCGCCCGGATACCAAGTCGCCCACCATTGAACCAGCAACAACAACAGAAAAATGTGCATCGGCAACCAAGCATTGTCGCCAGTGAAATCTGGAATAAGATCAAACGCCGCCGTTCCGCCCTCGCCAAAGTTCTCGATCACTTTCGCTTCTAACTGCGCAGCACCTCCAAAGTGAGCGATCGCCAAGTAGGCCAGCGCGATACACCCGAACATCGCCAGACAAAACTGCAGCGCATCAGTAACCGCGACGCCCCACATGCCTGACATCATGCCGTAAATTCCGACCAACACCAACGTGCCAAAGATAATCAACCAAGGCCGGATTGCTAACGCCGCTTCACCAAAAACGGCCGTTTCCACGCCCGACGCACCAACGTTGTAGAGAATCGTTTGATCGAGGACATCGAACATCGCTGCAGTCACCCAACCGATAATGATTGGATTGACCAACAACGCAATATATACGGCGCGAGAGCCTCGCAAAATCGCGGCGGGCTTCCCCGAGTACCTCATTTCGACCAATTCCACATCTGTCATCACCCCCGACCGACGCCAGAGCCGAGCATAGACGAAAACGGTGACCATCCCGCCGAGTGCGAAGGACCACCAAATCCAGTTGCCCGCCAGCCCGTTCTGAATCGTCAATCCGGCCACGGCCAATGGTGTATCGGCCGCAAACGTCGTCGCGACCATCGATGTACCGGCAATCCACCACGGCAACGATCGCCCCGAAACGAAGTACTCGCCAATATCCTGGCTGGCGCGGCTGCGAAAGTAGAGCCCGATGCCAATCGTGATCGCGAAGTAGGCGAAAATGATGACGTAGTCGATTAAGGTCAAGACCATGAAGGCTTCTTTAGATAAAACAACGCAGCGCATAACAAAGACACATCGTTACAACGAATCGATCTAATCGTGCTTCCATCTTACAAAACCCTCGATCGCTTGATATTGAGCCAATCCTAGTTTATCGTAAATCCTTGCGGTCTCCGAGTTACGTGATTCGGCGCGTTGCCAGAACTCACGGGCATCGGGGCCGGGGAATAAGGCGCGATCCTTTTGTGACTCGTGTTTGAAAATTGCGACTCTTTTTCGATCAACTTCTTGCGGGCTCAGCGGCACCGCCATCTCAATTTCGTCCGGCGCCCATTCCTGCCAAGCGCCTCGATACAGCCAAACGTCGCATTGCTTCATCCAATCGTCGTTCTTACACTGCTCGCAGGCTGCAAAAATGACATCTAAACATGTTCGATGAGTGCCATGGGGATCGCTTAAATCGCCGGCCGCATAAATTTGATGTGGCTTAACCTTACGCAACAAATCGACAGTAATCCGAATATCTTCGAGACCGATTGGCTTCTTCCGGACGACGCCCGTTTCATAAAATGGCAAATTCAAATAGTGCAACCTTTCGTCTTTCACACCACAAACTCGCGCCCCCGCTTGCGCTTCCCCACGGCGGATCAGCCCTTTAAGGCGCTGCATTTCGTCGATGTCGACCTCACCCGCATCTTTTCTGTTGAGGAACGCAACCATTTTGGATGTAAGTGCTTCTATCACATCGCTCTCGACGTCGAACTCATCGCAAAAATCGGCGGCGAACTCGGCAAACCGCAGCGCATCATGGTCGAAGACGGCAATATTTCCAGACGTTTGATAGGCAACATGCACCTCGTGCCCTTGACCGGCCAACCTTGTCAGCGTCCCGCCCATCGAAATCACATCGTCATCAGGGTGGGGCGAAAACAGTATTACTCTTTTGGGAAATTTAGAATCTGACTGGTCGGGTTTACCTGCAGGCCAACCGGTGATCGTATTCTGCAAGTGCCGGAAGACGGCCAAATTGATTTCGTAGGCGCTTCCATACTTGGCCAACAGTCCCTGCAATCCGTTCTCGTTGTAGTCACCATCGGTCAACATGAGAATCGGTTTGCCTAATTCTTGCGAGAGCGCGATCGTCGCGCGTCGGACCATCGACGTGTCCCACTCCACCTGTTCCATCAGCCAAGGCGTTTTAATCACAGGTAAGTTCGCGGCCGCTGCGATATCCAGCATGTACTCCGTGTTGGGATGTTGCTGAAGGAACGTCGCAGGAACCGAAGGCGTGATATCACCTTCGATCGACCGTTCGACGATCGCCGATTTGCTTTCTCCAAATGCCAATAACACAATCCGTTTCGCATTGAGGATGGTTCCAACTCCCATCGTAATCGCGCGGCGAGGAACATTTTCGACGCCAAAAAAATCACTCGCAGCATCGACACGCGTCAACCCGTCCAGCGTAATCGTTCGGGTCCGCGAATCGGTTCCTGACCCCGGTTCGTTAAAACCAATATGCCCCGTACGGCCGATTCCTAACAACTGAATGTCAATTCCGCCAGCATCAACAATGGCCTGTTCGTAGTCGTTGCAATATTGTGCTGCGTCTTCAGCGTCAACCGTTCCGTCAGGAATGTGAACAGAAGCGCGTGGGATGTCAATCAAATCAAACAGATGCTCGTTCATGAACCGCACATAACTTTGCAGGCAGTCAGGCTGCATCGGAAAGTACTCATCGAGATTGAAAGTGATCACATTGGCGAACGTGAGCCCTTCTTCTTGATGCATCCGCACCAATTCAGAATAAACATTGACCGGAGAGGAACCTGTCGCAAGTCCTAACACAGTCTGTTTGCCTTCTTCATTTCTTGCGCGAATGAGATCGGCAATTTCTTTTGCCGCCGCGCGACTGACCTGCTTAGAATCATGGTAGATACGGTAGGGAATTCGCCCGACGCCGGCACGAATGAGTCCGATCGTTTCACCTACCGTTTGCTCTAACATTTGTATTCCATCATTGTTTTAAAGCTTTCGAAACGCTTACATCTGCCGTCTTTGCAAGCACATTTGTTCTATGTTAGAGCCGACAGGTGTGTGCGTCTTCCCAAAAAACAACGCTAAAAACCGAAATATGTGCGCAATCGAGTTAATTCTTGATTGATGGATGACAAACGAGTAGCATTGTTGAAATGAAAGCAACTTACGAAAAACTTGCACTCAGCCAAGGCCAGTCGTTTCGATGTTTCGATCGACGTATTAACCGAATACCGTCGCGCTGGCATCGCCACCCGGAAATTGAACTTACTTACGTCCCCAAAGGAGATGGATCGCGGCAGGTTGGTGACCATTTGGGAACCTACACCCACAACGACCTAGTGCTGATTGGCCCGAACCTGCCTCACACGTGGGTGGCGGATGAATTTCGCGGCCAAAGGTTTGACATGCATGAAGGAATCGTGACGCAATTCGATGCCGATTTTTTGGGGCCCGGCTTTTTCCACCACGCCGAAATGCGACGTGTTGGCGAACTTCTCAAACGCAGCGCGCGTGGATTATGGTTTCCTCCGGCATTCGCCTTAACGCTCCGACCGCACCTATACAAAATGTCGATTTTGGAGGGCCCGGCACGACTGATCTGTTTGTTGGAAGTGCTGGACATGCTGCAAAAATTTGAAGGTGCCACGGAACTGGCGACGATTGGGTATGCGGGTCCAACGTCCAGCTCGCATGAATCTCGGATGCAAGTTATTTTCGACTACTCTCAGAATAACTTTACGGACCCCACACTCAACACCGGCCGGCTGGCTGAAAAGATCAAAATGAATCCGTCAGCGTTTTGCCGTTTTTTCAAACAGTCCACCGGCATTACTCCCACGGCCTATATTAACGAATTGCGGATCGGCTACGCTTGCCGTCGTTTATTAGATTCAGACCGAAGCGTTCTGGAAATATGTCATGACTCAGGTTTCTCCAGCACGTCTAACTTTAACGGAACCTTTAGAAAGATGAGGGACATGTCGCCACGGCAATACCGCGCTAAACATGCCAAACTTCAGTCCAGCGAATTGTCTTAGCCCAATACTGTATTAGTCCCAAAACTCTATTATTCCCTAAGAATTTGAATGAGAATCAACCACATCACCTTGCAAGTCACATTGCGCATTGCTTGCAATGTAGCCGCAAGCCTCGCGGTCATTGCCAGCGTAGTCATCGCCAGCCTTTTTACCGCAAATGCCGGATTCGCTCAGTCATCCTCTGAACCGTTTTCCACTTCATGGCAACTGCTTGGAAAGCACTTTGAAAACGACAGCGCGTTTTACGCAGCGATCAAAATCACCAACAATTGCACAGAAGTTTTAGGCAATTCGGGCTGGGCGTTTTACTTCAATCGCTACCCGGGCGTGATCTTGAAAGAGTCGATCCGAGGTGATGTGAATTTGGATCGGATCTCGGGTGGATTTTTTCGTATCACGCCCACTGAGAAGTTTAAGCCGCTAGAAAAAGGCGATACAGCCACGATTCTTTACGGCTCGAATCACCCGCTTGTTAAATCGGCTAACGGTCCCAATGGTGGATACTTTCTGCTCGACGGCGCTAAAGAAGCGATCGATACCGAAATCCGGAGGCCCTCACCAGCGGTCGATGTGGTCACGTTGACCGGAAACCAAAACTGGGTCGTAACGCCGGCACAACGTTATCACGCCAACAAGCAAATCGCCGACGCTGGCATCAGTGAATGCCCCATTACACCGACACCGAAATCGTTTGTAAAAGGTGATGGACATTTCTCTTTGACCAATAGAACAATCCTGCGCTGTCCAGAGTCGCTGTCGACACTGGCTGAACAATTAAAATCAGAACTGAAAAAGACTACAGGCGTGGAAATCCAATTGAGCGCCGATGCCGTCGCGGCGAGAAAACCACTTCCCAGCTCCATAGAGGTTTATCTAAATGACGACGCTTCTCCGGAAAGTTACGAGCTCAACGCTAACACAGGGGGCATACGGATTAGTGGCGACGCAGCGGGCATTTTCTACGCGACTCGCAGCCTCATCGGTTTGACAAATTCCGGCGACCAAGGAGCACAAGAAGACGCACAGATTCTATCCTGCACGATCAAGGACGCGCCCAGGTTTGCCTATCGAGGGCTTCACATCGACGTGGCAAGAAACTTTCATACCAAAGCTAACCTCTTGCAGATCATTGATGAGATCAGCTTCCACAAACTGAACAAGCTCCACCTGCACCTTTGCGACGACGAAGGATGGCGGGTCGAAATTGCGGGCTTACCGGAACTGACGGAGGTGGGTGGCCGGCGCGGGCACACCGTCGACGAAGCGGATCGTTTATATCCGGCATACGGATCAGGTCCGAACATAGAACCCAATTCAGCCGGCTCAGGTTCGTACTCACGTGCTGACTTCATCGAAATTTTAAAGTACGCCACCCAGCGCCACGTCGAAGTCATCCCAGAAATCGATCTACCCGGTCACGCTCGCGCCGCGATCGTCTCGATGAAACGACGATACGATCGGTTGGTCAAAGTGGGTGATGAAGACGGGGCCAATGAATTTCTGTTAACCGATCCCGATGACCAATCGGAATATTGGTCCATTCAGTACTACAATGACAACGTCGTTTGCGCCGCTCAGCCTGGCGTGTTTCGATTTTTCGAAAAAGTGGTTGATGACCTGCTGGTGATGTACGACCAAGCCGGAGCCAAGCTTTCAATCGTGCATACTGGCGGCGACGAAGTCCCCAAAGGTGTTTGGCAAAAATCGCCAATGTGCCAAAAGTACATTCAGGACAATGACCACGTGAATGACGTTGCTGATTTAAGCTATGACTTTTTAGCGAAACTGGCCGAAGTGCTGAAGCAGCGGAACATTAAATTGGCAGGTTGGGAAGAGATTGCCTTAAAAGCGGATCCTGAACACGGCCATGAAGAAAAGCTCCCCAATCCTGACTTCGTTGATCAACAGTTCATCCCCTACATCTGGAACAGCGTCGTCGATTGGAAGGGCGAAGAACTGGGATACAAGTTGGCCAACGCTGGCTACCCGGTTGTGCTTTGCAATGCCGACCATCTCTATATGAGTTTGTCCGCTGCGATTGATTCCAATGAACCAGGCTATTTTTGGGCGGGCATTGTGACTCCCAAAACCATATTTGAATTTACTCCCCTGGATATTTACAAAACAATTCGAACCCAGCGCAATGGAACTCCGGTTGATCGCACACAACGGTTCGCCAATGCGACTCGATTGACGGACGCCGGGCGAAAAAATGTACTTGGCATACAAGGAGAAATTTGGAGCGAAACATTGCGTAACGAAGCGTTGTTGCACGACCGCGTGCATCTGAATTTACTTGCTTTGACAGAGCGCGCCTGGGCACCACAACCGGATTGGGCCAAAGAGGATGACCTTGATAAACTGGACGCAGGTTTGGATGAAGCCTACGCAAGATTCTCAAACCGCATTGACAGACACGAACTCCCCCGGCTTACCAAGGCGAATATTGGATATCACCTTCCGGAACCAGGAGTGATCCAATCTGAGGGTAAGGTGACGGCCAACGTTCAGTATCCGAACTCGTTGAAGGTTCGATACACGACCGACGGAACCCAACCCACGATAGCGTCTCCTATATATAAGTCGCCGTTTGACGCTGTTCCGGGGACATATCGTTTCGCTGCATTTTCGTCCGACCGACGCAGTAGCAACGACGTCACGATCGAAGTGAAACAGTGAGTGGCTGTTGAAGGGGTCGATTCAGCTTCCCGCCTGTAGTGCTTTGATTGGCGTTCCTTCACAGATTTTCAGCGGACGACCGATTGGCGTATCCAGTTCCTGCTCATAATCAACGCCTAACAGGGACAGAATCGTCGCGTGAACATCTTCAATGGGCCGACTGTTTTTTAATAATTTCTTCGGTTGCTTTTCGCCTTTTTGCGGGGTCGGGTTGGTTTCGCCAATCACTCGTCCACCCGCAAGGCCTCCGCCGGCCATTGCGATGCTGAACCCGTGCGGCCAATGATCACGGCCACCCAGCGGATTGAGAAACGGCGTTCGACCAAACTCGCCGCCGCAAACAACCATCGTCGATTCCAGCAAGCCGCGCCGTTTAAGTTCACTGATCAACGTTGCAAACGCGGAATCAAGGATCTCGATGCGTCCGGCTTGCAGTTCATGATTGTTGACGTGCGTGTCCCAACTGCGGCCAAACGCCGTATCACCAAACGCCAACCGCTGTTGCACAGGAACGTTGCTAACGTCGAACGCATCCAATTGCTGCGAAGACATCATCTTGAGAGCCGCATCGAGATTGTGACTTCCCAGAGATTTTTCAACCGTTTTGCTGTTGGCACGCGTCTTTAAAAACTGGCGGTCTAAAAATTCAAGACTTTCCAATCGCCGCGAGCCACGTTCCTTCGAAACGTACGAACGAATATCAGGAACCGGATTCACTGGATCGTTGACCCGAAATGCATCGAACTGATCGCCCAAGTACCCGCCACGGCCGCTATTGCCGGACGGCAAAATCGAAATATGGCGAGGAATATCCAATGCCGAATCGGCCCCGGTGTTCACTTGATGACAGATGATGCTGCCGATCGAGGGATGTTTGATCGTAGGGACGAGCGGTAAAGATTTGCTCGGACAGCCAATTAACGAAACAGCGGCCGACGATAATCGGGCTTGCTCCCAGTCGTTTTGGAAAGCTTGATTGAGTCACTAACCACCTGAGAATCGGCAAGCGGTGCCGTCGTTTGAGTATCATCGTATAAAGAGAAATTTGGATCCGATGATCGCTGCCCCGATGCAACAGCCGAAATAGACAATGCTGTCGCGGAAAGATTTGGGTTGATCCACCAGTAAACCAGAGCCATGCCAGCAATCACTGTTTCGCAGAACATTGCATTTTGGGCTACTTTGATTGCCGCTACTTTGTGATTGCCATATCGTGGCCACAACGAAAGAAGATGAAACCAATCTCATAAATAATAGTACACTTTGTTATGGCCGAAGTTCTAATATTTCCTGAGCAATCCAAAGAAGTAACGATCGAACTAACAAATCGGCAATCTCGATGTTTTTGTCCGCGGTAAGTTGCGGTGGAGCCATCGGTCATTTCTTCTGGCCACTTGTTTTACCGTTTTCAGTGCTGACTCGAATTTGTAAACGCATTATCAGAATCTTCAGACGCGTCTTAGGAAGGAATAAAAGTTTCGAAGCATCTACAAGAAGAGATTCATCGACCACAGATTGGTTTGTTTCAAGAATTGTTTGGCGAAAGCTTCGTCAAGGAACGCTTTATGCGCATGCTCGTGACGACACATAAGATTTCCTCAGACGATTGCAGCTCCTTCGTTTCGCTTGGCTGGGACTCAAGGGATTCGCAGGTTCGGCGATTTGGTTGCTGCTGCCAACAGTTCTGTTGGCCAACGCTAATCACCCACAACAGGGATTTGCAGGCCTTTCGATCTTTCTTGGAGTGCTGATCGCCGTGCCGGTGTTTATGATCCTGCCAATGTTGCAAATTCAGTTTGCCGTCGATGGAAGGTTCGGCAGGCTATTCGACGTTCGAAGTGCGTGGGCTCAGATGCGACGCGCACCGCTGGCTTGCCTGTTGGGGTTGTTGCTGACGCTCGTGTTGGCGTCGCCTTTGTTCCTGCTGCCAGCCCCATTTTGGTTTTGAGCTTGGCCGGGCACTGGCGACGATCGCCTTGTGGCCTTTGCTTTCGATTTTTTGGGGCGGAAGCCCAAAAATACAAACCCGCAGCGCCAGCAAGTGAGTCCCGGCGCACCGAAAAAACTCACTCGCTGGCGCATCGGGTTTGTATTGTCAGAATCCTCTCGTTCTAAACAAAAAAAGCCAACAGAGCTGATCGACACAGCATCTGTTGGCAGTTTAGATTTAAGCGTTAAAACCTTACGCTAAATTACTCGTTGTAATTCTCTCCCGGAGAGGATTCTTCTTCCTCGGATTTCTGTTCAGCACGTTCGGTAGCACGTTGCTCAGATACCGTCACAACTTGCTGCGCGAACAACAGTTGATTCGGAGTGAAGAACCGTTCAAAGTAACCGTTCATGCTCTCAACACGGTTCATCACGGACATCTCTTCGAATGACTTGTCATCGGTTACGTTCCAAGCCGCTGCTTGAGCCACTGGTTGAGCGATCTCATCGTTGGCCAACATACGCATCATTTCGGCAATCTTTGGATCAGCGTTCAGAACGCTGAGCGGCTGAATCTTATATTCGATGAACGACTTTGGATCTTTTTTGCCGTGCTCAAGACAAACTGTTTTCACAGCAACCTTGCCGACTTTTCCTGGTGGAATATTGAAGGCTCCGCCACCCATGCCGCCGCCACCACGGCCGCCGCCCATGCCGCCACCACCCATGCCGCCGCCCATGCCGCCACCGATGCCTTGTCCACCACCCATACCGCCACCCATACCGCCACCCATACCACCACCGCCCATGCCGCCGCCACCCATGCCGCCACCGCCAAACTGACGCATCACAGGGACCGCCGAAAAGGTGGCGGGCATCTGTACAGAGAGAGGACGATCGGTCTTGTTTTTCACAAGGATGTTTGAATCAATAGCGCTGCGAGCCTTGATGATGACTTCAACGTCACCCGTTTCCATCGCTGAAAACATTTCTACCGCTTCAAAGCCTTCCACCGGCGAAGCAGTTTTGGAAATCGTCGACAGCCGCCTTTTTTCAGCCCGTAATTGCTGCGGCGTCATTTCAGATTCGGTTAAAGCGGTTTTAGCCTCAACCGAAACGGTCTGTGTTGCCGTCGGCTTAGAATCGTTTGAGGGTGCCGAGCCAGTGTCGGCGTGTGACGTCATTGCGATTGAACAAACAACGGCAACGGCTAATGTCAACTTAAAAAAGTAACTCATGGATTTGGTTCTCATCGAAAGAACTCCTGTTGATAATCCGGTGCTCCTTGCCTGCGCCGGTATGAAACGATGCATTCAGCTCCAGCTCACTGGATCCGCCCGCAACTTAAAGATAGTCGCAAACGTCAATAGTTCCAACATAATTCTCCGTTGAACGTCCATCTGGCGGTAAATACAGCCAAAAACTGTTCCATGGATTACTAACTGATGTCAGCACTAAAGAAGACCGATCGCTACCAGCGAGTATCGGACGATTAGCCCCGCCACAACAACACTTACGATGCTCATCAGTTTGATCAGGATATTCAGGCTTGGACCACTGGTGTCTTTAAATGGGTCGCCGACGGTATCCCCCACAACAGCTGCTTTATGGGCCGGAGAACCCTTACCACCGTGATGACCAGTCTCGATGTACTTTTTCGCATTGTCCCAAGACCCTCCCGCATTTGACATGAAGATTGCCAAACAGAATCCGCAACAAAGCGTTCCGACCAACAATCCCAACACGCCACCGACACCCAGAATCATCCCCGCCACAATTGGCGTCACGATCCCCATCAAAGATGGCAGCACCATTTCCTGCTGAGCCGCTTTAGTGCTGATCGCAACCGGCCGTGCGTAATCGGGGACAACCGAACCGTCCATGATGCCGGGATTCTCACGGAACTGTCGGCGTACCTCTTCGACCATCCCAAACGCGGCACGTCCGACGGCTTTCATCGTCATCGCACAAAACACGAACGTCGCCATGCAGCCTAAAAACACGCCAATCAACACACGAGGATTGAGCACCGTCGCATCGTAGAGCTTTGCAATATCCAGCATCGACGCCGTTGAGACATTCACAACGGGATCCGACGTTGCCGCGAACGACCACTGGCCCGTTTGATCTTGGGCGAATAGTTCGGCTGGAAGTTGGGCCGGCAACTCATTCACCGAATTCCAAGTTTCAGCGATTTTCGTTTTACGACTGTACTCAGGCATCACCAAAAATCCTTGCACGTCATCACCCTGTTTCCGCAAGATAAAACTGTTGTTCAGTTTGTAAAAAGTGTCGTCCGCTTGGACCATGTTAGACGTGGCGGCGGATTGAGCCCAGTTGTCGAACCCCGTTTTGACTTGTTCCACATAAGCGGCCAACAATGCCAACGCCGTCAGCGCGGCCGAACCAATCGCAAACCCTTTGCCCGTCGCGGCGGTCGTATTGCCAAGGCTGTCCAGCGCGTCGGTGCGGGTGCGAACGATTTCATCCAGCTCCGCCATCTGAGCGTTGCCACCGGCGTTATCAGCAATCGGCCCATAAGCATCGGTCGCAAGCGTAATTCCCAGCGGCGATAGCATTCCAACCGCTGCGATGCCAACGCCGTACAAACCTAACGTAAACATCGAGGGCTCGTTGAACTGGAATCCGGTCGCAAAACCGAACGCGAACATCATAGCCACGCAGATCACGATCACAGGTAACCAAACGCTTTTCATACCGTCGGCGACACCGCCGATGATGACTGTCGCGGCGCCCGTTTCCGCCTGCGCGGCCAGTCGCTGAGTTGGACCGTATTCGTCGCTGGTGACATATTCTGTCCACTGACCAATCAACCAACCGGCCAACAGTCCCACGGAAATACTGCCTGCGATGCCAATATAGTCTGACCCAAGAATCGCAAACGTCGCGATTGCTGAGAGTATCCAAGTCCCTAACATCGCCATGTTGATACCTTTTCCAAGCACCTTCAACAACGCTTTTTGGCTGGCGTCATCGGAAGCTTTGACCAGGAAGATACACACAATCGACATCACGATTCCGATCGCCGCCACGATCAGTGGCAAGAACAACGCACGGACTTGCATGTTCAAAAGTTCGCCGGCTGATTCTGCTGAACCCACCGCAGCAATCGCCATCGCCGCCACGCCCAAGGACGCGGTTGCCAAAATCGAACCGCAATAGGATTCGTATAGGTCGGCTCCCATTCCAGCGACGTCTCCCACGTTGTCGCCGACATTGTCCGCGATCGTTGCTGGGTTGCGGGGATCGTCTTCGGGGATACCCTGTTCGACTTTGCCGACCAAATCCGCGCCGACATCGGCGGCCTTTGTAAAAATACCGCCACCGACGCGTGCAAACAGCGCTTGGCTGGAAGCTCCCATCAGCGAACAAAGCATCGTGACTGTAATCGTATTCAAATCGAGATGGCAAACGAAACGAAGAATCGCATACCACAACGACATGTCCAACGTGCCCAACCCCACCACGACCAAACCCATCACCGCGCCACTGCGAAAAGCAACCTGTAGTCCATCGTTAAGCGAATTCATCGCGCCCGCAGCGGTACGACTGCTGGCCGCCGTGGCGGTCGTCATACCAATGTAGCCGGCCAACGCGGACCAGAAACCGCCGGTCAAAAACGCGATGGGCACCCAATACTGCTGGATGCCGGCCCAACGCGCAACCAGTAACAATAAAAACACAACGGCGAAGTATACCGACACAATAAGGTATTGCTGTCTTAGATACGCTTTGGCACCAAGGGTGACAAAATTGGCAATCTCCACCATCCGGTCATTACCTGGATCCGCAGCCTTCATTTCTTTGAAAAATTTGTAAGCGAACACCAAAGCCAAAATCGAAGCCGCCAATAAGATCGCCCAAAACACGTACTCGATTGAAAGCACTTCTTCATTGGCCCAACCGGAACTTTTGTCCAGATTCTCATTCTGGTCGACAACCGCCTCTTGGCCCGCAGCATCCTGAGCGAAGCTGGCTTGGGCAAAAACCGACGAACTGGCGGCAAAAACAAGACAAATAAGCGACAAACATCGTCGTCGCGACCGCGCAATTTTGTGAATCACAATGTCTACAGGCACTCGTGCCTGCCTTTAAATCGTTTTACGGGGATATAAATCTGTATTAAAACTCAAAGCGTCGCCCACTAACAGCCCAGTGTTCTGAAAAAATTAAATTTCCCAAAGCGATTTCGAAAACTCAGAATCTGATCTCACCAACCCACGATCGAACCTCATTTTCGCTGAATAATTGTTCACCATCTTCCCCCCCAAAGGTCAACGCAGTGAACGATTTCTTTCCCTGATCTAATTGGCCATTTGGGCGTTAGCCCAATGGCACTTCCTTTAGACAAAACGCAGGATAATCTTATCAGCCGCCACGCGATAGCGTCCGGTCCTACGC
>ENA-ORXT01000291-ORXT01000291.1-marine-metagenome-genome-assembly--contig:-NODE-291-length-83353-cov-30.638900_pt1 | contig 83353 bp, 54 predicted proteins | sample MGYA00237868_ERZ511482 | MGnify/ENA metagenome assembly ERZ511482 | reverse complement strand
GATGAACTATGGTACAATTATCATAAATTTATGGAGTAGCTTGCCAGTCAAGCTACTCCTAATTTTCCTTGCTTGAAAGAATGATAATAGTACCTATGTTCTAAGATTGGCTAAGAAAACCTACAATAAGTAAAGTCGTTTTCCTTAGAAAACACCTTGTTGTTGTGACGAGGATGGCGCAGCTATAGCTAAATGTCAAAAAAACAAGTTATAAATCAAAAAAAAACTAAATAATGCTTGGATAAACCATAGAAAACGGGGCTAATTTTTAGAGTGCGCTAAGTCGTATTAAACCACAAAAAAAATAACATTTCTAAAAATAATGTTAGATCTTATTACATAATCAGCCATCAGATTTTATGCGATTGCCATACCTCCCTCACAAGATGCTAATAGAAAAACACAAAGTACTCGCAAAGCATCTAATAAAAAAGCAGGTGGTCATAAAGGCCATAAGTTGAACAAAGTGCCTAATGCTGATAAAATAATTAAACACGATATAAGCGAATGCAACTGTTGTAAAAACCAATTGCCAGCAGCAGGTGAAATTGAAACAAGACAACTATTTGACATATCACCGATAGCTATTGAAGTAACAGAACACTAAAGGGTAACAAAAGTTTGCAGCCATTGTGGAAATTGGAGGTTTTTGAACAAGAAGTTACCAAGCAATTATTACAAGCAGTAGTGCATGCTGATGAAACAGGCACAAGGGTAAACACCAAATTACATTGGATGCACGTAGCCAGTAATGAATAGATAAGTGTATTTGGCTATCATGCTAAAAGAGGTAAAGAAGCTATCAACAGTTTTGATATCACACCAAAATATAAAGGTAATTTAGTACACGACAGGTTTAGTAGCTATTTTAAATATGACTGTTAACACAGCCTCTGCAATGCACATATACTTAGAGAGTTGCAATATATTTACGAAAGTAAAAAAAGCTTGTGGGCAAAACAGTTAAGTCAGTTATTAGTTGGCTTACATCATCAAAAAAAGGCCATCAATTTAGCAAAATAGAATATGAAAAGATATTGAAACAATACGAACAGCTAATAGCGCCAACTATAAAAAACTACAACAATATTTACACCAAAACCAAAGAAGAACAACTGGCATTTGCCTTAGAAAAACACAAACATTTATTTTTGAAATTTATTGCAACACCAATAGTACCTTTTGATAACAATCAAGCAGAAAGAGATTTGAGGATGATAAAAGTAAAACAAAAAGTATCTGGTTGTTTTAGGCAACCAGAGTATGCACAAATATTTGCCAGAATAAGAAGCTATATTACTACACTAAAGAAAAACAATTAGATTATATTAACCAACATTCAAAAGGCTTTTGATAACAAGCCTTTTCTTCCCAAACTGGCTGAATAGTTACTATTAATGAGATATTTCGCTTTGTTCCAATATAATATTACAACCGGAAGTAAAGCGGTTAAAATGTAAATGGCTACCCATTTTGCCAGATCAACATTGTTAAGCTGCACACAAGCGAAGTATAAAAAGGTGCATTTGCAATTGTAAAATATAGGTATTAAATATGCTTTCCATATTGAAGATTGGTTAATAAATTATCTGTAATTTAAAAATTAAGCCGCACCCGTGGCTCAATTTAGTAGGCACACTCGGAATAAATAAATTATGTTAAATTTGTATTTAGAAAGAAGAGGAGTTCTACAAACAATTTTGTGTAAAAAAGAGAAACCTCAAATAATGGAAAATCGAAATTCATACTTATAATCGCTTTAATAAATGTAGTTTAGTTCTTTAGAATTAATAGGTATAGGTTAAGGTAAAAAGGAGGTATATATGAAACATATTATTATTTATTCATTTTGTATTCATTGTAGTTTTTTACAGGCAGGAATAAATACTTCAAACTCAAACCAGGAAATTCTATCTGATTTGCAGAAGCAGGTAGTTTCAGTTTCAAATTTATGTGCAGACCTTTCTGAAAAAAGAGACTCAACAGCAATTGAAGCCTGTGAAAATGCAATTGCACTTTCTAAGAAAGCGGGTATGGACTCTCTTACGGTAATAAATTTAAGTAGTATTGCAAGTGTACTTTACTACAATAAAGGAGCAGAAGACAGCTACAAGTATCTACTAGAGGCTAAACAAATTGCTGACAATTCAGAAAATAAAGCATTGAAAATGCCTGCATATTATGGTTATAGTTTAAGGTGGGAAAGGTTTATTGATATTGAAATTGCAGTTGATTACTTAAACCAGGCATTAAAAATATCCAACGAATTAGGGGATATATATTATCAATCAAAATTAATAGCTGGCATCGGTTTTTTGTTTACGGAGGCTGAACTTTATGAAGACGCAAAGGAATATTTTTCTAATGGATTGGATATGGCAAAAGAAAAAGAAGATGCTTATTCAATTGCTTTGATGGAAAGCTTTCTAGCAATCGCTTACAGAGAATTAGGGGATTTCGAAAAATCAAGATATTTGTTTGATAACGCATACCAATATTTTGCATCAATTCAAGCCTCTGTAAGAAGAATAGTTTACGGTATGGCCAAATTAGAATCAAAGCAAGGTAATTATGAATCTTCAAATGCTATCTTATTAGGGGGAATTGATGCCATTCAAATTGACTTAAATGCAGGGAATTATGCAAAGGAGCTTGTGGCTAACAATTATTATCAATTGGGAGAATACAATCGATCTTTACATTTTTATATGCAAATAGAACCTCATATTAATAAACTATTTTACAAAAAATTTCGTACAAAGATTTTTAAAGGCATAGCTGATTGCCATAATAAACTTGGGCAATTTGAAATAGCATCAACTTATTATCAAAAACATGCTACTCAAGTTGATATTTATATTAAAGATAAATTGAAAGAATCTATAACTACTGCTTCGTTAAAATATCAATTACATAAAAAAGATGCTGAAAACAAATACCTGACTTCTCAAAGACAGAATCTATTTCTTCTGGCTGGTATACTTGTTTTACTTTCTTTTCTACTTATTTATGTGCACAGAAAGCAGAAGGGTAGAAATAAATTTCTTACTGCTGTATCCTTAGAGCAGGAAAAAATTAATGATGATTTATTAACTCAAAGCCAAAGAAAAGATATGCTCAATGAAGAGCTGACCTCAAGAAATCAAGAATTATCATCTTTTGCAGGTATTGTTGCTCATGATATAAAATCACCTATTCGTACTACCAATGGTTTTGTAAAACTTATTAGAAAGCATATTCAACAAGATGAGCGCTTAATCCACTATTTAAATTTCATAGAACAATCTAACCAAAGACTCAATGTACTTATTGATGATCTTTTGGCATTCACTCAATCAGGAAAATACATCAATGAAAATCAACTAACAGATTTAAACCAGGTCATTCAAATCGTAAAAAATAATCTCGCCCATCAAATAACTGAAAAATCTGCCGAAATTAGAGCGGCGCAATTACCAACAATATCTGCCAATGAATCTGCCCTTGTTCAGCTTTTTCAAAATATCATAACCAACTCAATTAAGTTTACCAAAAGTAACCAACAACCAATTATCGAAATATCCATTAAACACAATCAAGATGTGCTAACTATACGCATCAAAGATAATGGCATAGGCATGGAGCAAGCCTATCTCAATAAAATATTTGACCCCTTAACTAAATTTCATCATAATAAAGAATTTGAAGGTTCTGGCTTAGGCTTGGCCACTTGTAAAAAAATCATTACACATCTTGGAGGTATCATTGAGGTAGAAAGTAAACTTAACGAAGGAAGTACTTTTAAAATCCATTTCCCCACAAAATTGCTTGCCTATCGTACCAATCAGAATTTTGCGTATAATTAATTTGCTATTCGCAGCTATTAGCCTTGCAGTTAAATAACTGAATTTTTTTAGAAGCGAAACGAAAAAGCGATTTAACCATACCAATTTAAGTGGTGGCAAGTTTGTGGTTAAATTCTACCGTAAATTCATTGATAATGCAAAATATTTGAGTAATACTAATATTAAGGAAGCCTATAAAACCTGTTTTAACAAATGTAATATTGCTGCGCCTTGGCATATTGTTGCTGCCGACGAAAAATTGGTATAAAGAATACTTTGTACTAAAAACCATAGTAGAAAACCTAAAAACTTTAAATCTGGAGTTTCCTAAATTGGAAAGTGAAATGTTTGGGGCGGCTTAGAATTATAAATTTGTGTTAGGCTTTTTTGATCAGTATATATCCACTAAACAATATCAGGAACAAAACCAAAACCCACCAAACTCCGCTTAAAGAATTTTGAAATTGCATTGCTTGGGTGTTACCTGTTAAAACTAAACCAGCCCAATAGTTGGGGTGAGAAAATTTAGTCGGCGTGTTTTCCAGATAATTCAGTTTGGCTTGCTGCAAGGCCTCATCTTTTGGCTTGCCTTTTTTTATTTTTTTTAAAAAAGTCTCTAAGATATCAGCAGAAGGTTTTTCGTCAATACTCCATAAACTCATTAGTAAACTTGGGCAACCAGCATAAGTAAAAGCCCGCGACAAACTCATCACGCCTTCCCCTTTGCGAAGTTTTCCTGTTCCCGTTTCACAGGCATTTAATATGGTTAAGTTGGCATTAATTTCGTGCAGATATAAATCAGATGCATATAATTGATAGTCCTCTTCCTCGCTTTTTGCTGTAGTTTTTGTAAATGCCAAATGTGAGTTTAGTGGATATTGATCATTGAGTTTGCCGTGCATTGCCAAATGTAAAATTTGGCAGTAGAGACTGTCATTTAAAAAGCTGGTTTTAGTGGCTGCTTTGTTGAGGTGTTTTTTTCCTTTAAAAAACGTAGCCATATTGTTAACCAATTCACGAGCTTTTGGTAAATCCGAATAATTTGAATTGTCGTATTTTGGTGCATAACCGCCATAAGCAAAATCTTTTTTTATTGTTTCTGACTGTTGTTGTTCCATCATTAAGGCAGCCGAGTAGGCATAGCTAATTGTTTTTTGTTTTATAAGATAAGGTAAATTTTTATAGTCGACCGATGAGGTATCGACACTGCGGGTTAACAGCAAATCAAAAGGAATATAGTTTAACTCAGCATCGGGTATAATTTTTAGATGTGAAATGTTATTGAGTTCTTTTAGCGGTTGTTGTAACAAGTATTGGTGTAAAGCATTGGCATTGGTTACGAATTTTTTAAATGATTTTTTATTGTATTTATTAAATTGGTCTTCTCTATTAGATAAAGTAAATACTTCGCGAAAGTTATTATTTAGTTTTTGCCAATTAGTAGGCTTAAGGGTTTTAAATAATTGGGTGTGGCCTTTTAAAATCAACATAGTATAAATTGAGGAATCACCCACAAAATATTCAAGCAAAGCAGTTTCGTTATCTAAGCTTTGTTGAAGATCTGCTAATTGAGTTTGGTTTTGTTGGTATTTTAACTGATAGTAGTTGGGGTGGTTTTTTTCTAAGCTGTTAATTAATTGGCTGTATTGTTGTTTTTCATCAAACAATAAATTGTTAAGCCGATCAATTTCAGCAGTATCTTCATATTCAACCGCCTCATTTAATTGTTTGTTATGATAGGTGATTGCAATTTTCAAATCTTTCTCCTGTTCAATCAGGCTATCAGGCAAATTGGCAAATTGTAATGCATCAGCTTCATTCATAGCTTGCAGTAAAACCGTTGCTTTGTTTTTCTCCATAAAGCGGAAAGCTGCTTTACTTATATCTTGTCCATTTTCTTGCAATTCGTAGGCTACTTTTAAGGCATTTTCAATGTAGGGTACAATATTTTTTGCCTGGAATAAACGAGAGTTTTCGGTGGAGATGTCTTGTTGCAGTTTGTCGTGGAAATCGAATGCGGTTTGGTAGGTTTGGTTGGCGAGGTTTAGGTATTTAATGTTTTGGTTTTGTTGATTGAATAAAAATGCGGCGGTTGCTTTTAGGTGGAGTACCCTTATTAAATCTGGATTTGAGTAGATAAACAAGGTGGAGTCTTTAGGATTGGGATTTTTGAAGATGTCTTTGTTTCTGAAATTGTTGGTTAGATTTATTAGAGATTTTTGGTAGTGGTGAAGGGCAGTGTCGAATTGTTGGAGGGCGGTATAGCTGTCAGCGAGGTTTTCTAAAACTGCTGAATAATCAAAATGATATTTGCTTTTAAAATATTTATTATATAAGGTTAAAGATTTGTTGAGTGTTTCAATTGATAAGCTATATTTTTTCTGTTCTCTATAAACTATTGCAATATTATTTAACAAAACAGCAATCTCTACTGTGTCTGAATTATTTGTAATCTCAAGTGCTCTTTTATAAAAGATTAATGCTTGATCAAAATTATTTAAATCTCTATTTGCAAGAGATAAATTGTTAAAAGCAACTATTAAGTTTTCAAAATCTTTAATTGATTGACTTAATTGTAAAATTTCCTCAGAATACTTAAGTGCTCTAATTAAATTAAAGGAGTCTTTTGAATTTATTAATATAAAGGAAAAGACATTTTTCACAGTATTCGTTTCAAATTGATCGGCTTTAATGTAGATAGATTTTTCAGCAAAATCAATTGCCGAACTAAAATCCCCAATTTCCATATAACAATCAGCGAGATTACTATAAATTGTAATCGAATCAATCACTGTTTTTTCTCCAGCTAAAATTAAAGCCTTGTTAAAGTATTCGATCGCTCTTTTATATTCATTTAAACTGTAATAGTTTAAGCCGATATTTAATTTCGACCTCCATAATAAGTGATCATTTACTTTGGAACGAATTTCTTCTGCTTTTCTATTATATTTTAATGAATTTAAATCATCAAAAAAATCGTAATACTCTAAGGCTATTTGATGGTAACAACAAGCGATCAATATAGAATCCGCATCAGTACCATTGTTTATATAAGCGACAATTTCGTTTGTATCAAAAACAGCTTCATCACTATTTCTTTTACAATTACATACAATGCCACTACATTCTACTTTTACTGGTAAATCATAAGCACAGAGATTAAAAGCAAACTGACTAAAAAACATTAGCGTTAAGCATAAGGATAAAATCTTATAAAAAAAATTATTACTAATTGCGAAAAATTTAAGGATTCGGTTAATTATGTTATAAAGTTAAATTAATTAGCCGAATCAAAAAGGAGAATAAAAATTTTATTTAATTACACTTCATATATTTATTTGTAATTAAATTAATTTTAATATTATGTTCTAATCTTTATGACATCCAATTTCAATGTTAAATGACGTATTCAACTTTACTTCAAAGCCATTTTCTAAACTAATTAAATTTCCAGCTTTATAAGTAACAGTATTTAAAGATTCTATAACTTTATTGGAAATAATAGAATCATTTGCTTGATAAATTTTTGAGATTTGATAACTTACGTTAGATAAATTGATAAAAACTGGAAAGCAAGAACCGTCTTCAATATTAGCATAAGGATAATAATTACAATTGGTTTCATCGGTACATCCTTTAATTGTAGTTGCAGCTGTTGTATTAAAATTAATATGTTTACTGGTTTGTGTTATATCTAAAAGTAGAGGATTCTCCACTAACCAATTGGTTTCAAAATCTTGCCATATTTGTTTGTATCCCCTTTTATTATTGTTTGCAATTTCTAAAGCCAACGCCTTTGTGGCGAAAAAAGTTGACATAGAAGTGCCACTCGCAACCACATCTGTTCCTCCTAAACCATAGCTATGTATATTTTCTCCATAAGTAGCTAATGTTACTGATTGCTTGCCGTAGTTTGAAAATTGACTTAGCTTGTCTTTTGCATTAATTGAAGCCACCGAAATTACGTTGTCTAATTTTACTGAATCTAATAGTGGGAAACCTAATGGGTCGGTTGTATAAAATTTATAATATTGGCCTGCATAATAAGCTGGATATTGTGGCATATTATCAATATTTAAAGTATCGTTACCAGCAGCAGCAGTAATAAAAATTCCTTTTTCTCTTGCCAAATTTATGGCACTTTCTAAAATATCAGATGGTTCACCTTGATAACCTGCACTAATATTTATAATATCAGCATCTTGATCTATGGCGTGATATAGAGCGCAAGCCATATCAAATAAGGTACCTTCTCCATTTTTATCAAAAATTTTTAAAGGAACTAATTTCAATTTTGAATCTTCTTCTAAATCAGCTGTAATTGAGCGAAAGCCAAAAGTTCCATGCCATACATCATCTAAATAATAGGTAATTATAGTTTTCAAGGTGTCCACATAAGAATAGCCAGAAGCCTTTTCTATACCATAGCAAGCATTTACTGGAGCTTGGATAAATAAATGTGGAGTAGCGTTATAATTTGTTTCATCTAAGCCCGAGTCTAATATAAAAACCGAAACAGAATCTGGATAATTATTGTTGAATAAGTCACTGATAACATTATTGGCGATTGGTGTATTACTTGCCTCTCCAATACTTAAATTATTGTTAAACCCGCCTAGAGCTTTACTCCTTCTTTTTATTTTTTTTGCCTTTTCATCAATAGCTAACAATGCAACAACTGCTTTTTCAGTACTAGGAAATTGCCATAAATACAACTCTCTTTTACAGTTGCAGGCTTTTTTAGGTAAACCAGCATTAGGTCTTAATATTTCGCTTTCATATTTTTCAGTTTCTTCCGCGCTATTAAATGATACCATTATTTGATCATATTCTACAGGCTGTCCATATAAATCGAAACCTTTTAAAATAACATATATTGGGTCGGATATTGCTTTAAAATCGGATAAACAATTCTCATCTTTAATGTGGAGTGTATATTTGCCCGCAGTATTGGGTTGAATACTATTTAAGCTAAGCATAGCCAGAGTTTCTTCTGGAAGAGCAACATCATTCCGATACCATTGGTATGTTAAACTTATGGTATCAAATGGAAAATCAACTTCCAAATTCAATTTTTGGTTCTGCGATATAGAATCAAATACATTACTTTTTATTGTATCATAATTTGGTGGTGTATAATATTGAGGCGAATAGGTAAAGGTTTCTGTTTGCTGAATTAATTGAGGCAGGTTTTGAAAATCCTGACAAGAAAAATAATTGTATTCTAATTTTAAAGTATTCAATTTTTTCAATTCAGTTGGTATGTTACCACTTAGTTTGTTGTTATGTAACCACAACAATTGCAGATTAGTAAAATTGCTCATTTCTTTTGGGATACTTCCAGTAAGTTCATTGAGGTTTAATCTTATCTCAGTTAAGTTGATTAACTTACCAAAACTAGCAGGAATTTCACCACTTAGTTTGTTGATGTCTAACCACAATAATTGCAGATTAACTAAATTACCTATTTCTGTTGGGATACTTCCACTAAGTTCATTGAAGTTTAATCTTAACGCAGTTAAGTTGCTTAACTTACTAAAAGTATCAGGGATTTTGCCACTTAGTTCATTGTTGTTTAACCACAACACTTTCAGATTAATTAAATTACCTATTTCTTTTGGTATGCTGCCAATGAGGTTATTTTCTGGTAGGTGTAACACTTCGAGGTTGGTCAATTTACCTAAATCAGCTGGAATACTACCGCTTAGTTGATTTTTATTCAAATACAATTCTGTTAAATTCACCAAGTTACCAAGTTCACCAGGAATATTGTTACTGAGTTGATTACTTTGTAAAGATAATTTAGTTAAACTGGTTAAGTTACCCATCTCTTTCGGAATGTTGCCGGTGAGTTTATTGTAGCGTAATCTTAAATCAATTAAGTTTGTTAACTTACCGAAAGTAGCCGGTATGTTACCACTTAGTTTATTGCTGCCTAACCACAACACTTTTAGATTAACTAAATTACCTATTTTGTTTGGTATGATGCCATTGAGGTTATTACCTGATATGTGTAAAATTTTCAGGTTCGTTAATTTACCTAAATCAGCTGGAATATTACCGTTTAGTTGATTATAACTCAAATACAATTCTGTCAAATTCATCAGGTTGCCAAGTTCATCAGGGATATTTTCACTAAGTTGATTTTTAGACAAATCCAATTCTGTCAAATTAAACAGGTTGCCAAGTTCAGCAGGGATATTGCTACTAAGTTGATTGTTGGACAAATCTAAATTGACTAATTTACTTAAACTACCAATTTCAAAAGGAATGTTGCCAGTAAGTTTATTGTAGTATAATTTTAACTCAGTTAAGTTGATTAATTTACCGAATGTAGCAGGGATGTTGCCATTTAGATTGTTGTTGTGTAACCACAAAACTTTTAGGTTTGTCAATCTATCTAAATCAGCTGAAATACTACCATTTAGTTGATTGTTATTTAAATGCAATTCTGTTAAATTCATCAGGCTGCCAAGTTCATCAGGGATATTTCCATTGAGTTGATTTTTAGAAAACTCCAATTCTGTCAAATTCATCAGGCTGCCAAGTTCAGCGGGGATATTACCACTAAGTTGATTGTTGGACAATGTCAAATTAACCAATTTGCTTAAATTACCAATTTCCGGGGGAATGTTGCCGCTAAGTTCGTTATCGAACATTTTCATAACAGATAAACTTTTTAAGTTGCCAATTTGCGGCGGAATGCTTCCCTTTAGTTTGTTACTATACAACTGTAAATATTCTACTCTGCCACCATCATCTAAACTAATCCCATTTAAATTTTCTAAATCACAATCAGCTGGAGGAGTATTTGCTTTTACAATATCCTAGCCCGTATTATCACTCCAGTTATCTCCATCAGTACTTTCGTAAAGGGCTTTCAAAGCAGACCAATCATTAATATGACATTGTGCTTTAATTTGTTTATTGATGAAGAAAGCAAACAAAAAGAGGAAGCTAATAGCAAGTAATTTTGATTTTTTTAAATTCGACATTTTTTATAGATTACAGTTGATAAATTAATTTTTATTGAATAATAAAATAATTAATAACTTTTGTGTGATTATTTGCTTGTGCAAAATAGTAAAATTGCTTGTATTAAACTTGTGTAAATGTTGATTGACTAAGTTAAAGTTTTTTATCGATTGAAATTTGATAATGTATGTGATAAAATATTTATACTACAGACTTTTAAACAGCGCTTATAGTTGCTTAACTAATACTATAAAAGAGTTAAATTTTGATTTTCACTTTTTTTAAAATCTGCTAATTTGATGAAGGTTGTTTATTAAAACATTAGTCGAGTAATACAAAACTGATAATTATGCATCTAATATTAATTTTATTTTTGATAAACTAAAACACGCACAAGCAATTGCTTGTGCGTGTTCAATTTTTTTTTAAAAGAATTTTTGCATTTTTAATGAAATTTACGAAGAACCGAATTTTGAAGTTTAGCCCCGATTGAAGTGGTTATGCTGCCTGAAGCGTAGGCTCCTATGCGTTGGCGCAGCATTTGAACGGAAAGCGGGACGGGTATTTTTATAAAGCCCAAAAGTTCTGCTTCAAAAAAAATAAAAAAAGCTGCTTAATACTTATACAATTTCTCAATAATATCTTTATCTCCAGAAGTAAGGTGTATAAAATACATTCCAGTAGAAAGTTGAGTCCCATCTATTGAAAGCTGATGACTTCCTTTTTTAAAATATTGGTTGCTTACCAATTCTTTAAGCTGTTTACCATCTGCGGAATAAATATTTATTGAAACTGTTCCACTTTTCTCTACTTGGTAATTAATTTGGGTTTGATTATTAAATGGGTTTGGTAAAATGCTCACTTTGTTCAATCCCTCATTTTTTAATTTGCCATTTGAATTATAGCTAACCGCTACTTGCAAAGGATCTACATTTACATTTCCCCAACCTCGGTTAACCAGCATAGCTTGTATATAGCTGGTATTATTTGGTGTTGAATATGGTGTTACCGCAACCGAAATTTGTTGATTGTCACCTTTAGAAACCTCAACAATTTTTTCTCCAATCTTAGCCCAGCCATTGTTAGTATCATTAAACATTTGTACTACAACCAATCCATCTTGGTCAATACTAAACGCTAAAGGAATTTGGTTGGTACCAGTTGTAAGCTTGGTTGGTTTTGGATTCCATTCCATTGAATTAGGCTCGTTTGTAGTTGGTGGATTAACAGGGTTAGTTGGTGGATTAACGGTCTGGTTATAAGAAGGCAACTCCACCACATAACTATCAACAGATTTTCCATCTTCTGCGCCGCTCCAATCCGAAGCAAATAAAACCCGGGTACCAGTTGGGCTGATAACGGCATGTGGTTCACCCCAATAACCAAATTCATTTGGATCACTTCTATGGTGGCCAATTCTGCAAACTTGTATATTGCCTTCATTGGCTCGGGCGATAATCAACTCTTGATCTAAGAGTGATTGCCCATCTTTATCATAGCCAACCATAGAGGCAGCCAACCAGCCTTTTTGCGTATTTTTATGGGAGAGCGCCGAAATATGTGTATTCGACTGTGTATATTCATAACCCTGTTCTTGGCTGGTAATCGTATAACAGTTAGCTGTTTCAACATCATGTGCAACTACATCCCCAAGGCAACCACCTTTGCGGCTTGGGTCAAATGCAACAGCAAAATATCCGTCTTTTCCGTTTGATAATTTACCCAAGCTAGCGTGTTCTGCCCAGAGTTTAACATCACTTTCGTTTAAACTTTTGTGCAAATTACCCTGTGCATTATAAACGGCTTTATGATGATAAAAATAATTTCCACTTGGTGCGGGCATGGGCGCCTTTTTTCTAACATTGGCAATATTAAATTCTACTAATTTACCAGTTGAAATACGATAGGAATAAGCTCTGCTGTTGCTGCATATAAAGCCAAACACATCCGAATCCCACGACATCATTTGTATATCTTCACCCATACTAAATGGGCCGTTGCAATTGGTAACTTTAGTATTTAAATCAACAATAACCTTTTTATTAGATGAACTAACGGTGTAACGAATAAATTCGCTGGTAGACTTATCTAAATAATAGAAAATATCAGGATTATTGAAATCCCAAAAAACATTTTCAAAGTCATCCGGACGGATATCATTTAAATTTCTGATAAATTTATAAGTCTTTCCGTTTAACAGTATATGTCCATTGTTTTGCTTATACAATATCATATAACTTTCGTCTGCATTCCATGCCTGCACGGAGCTGTACATTGGTTTAATCACTTCTCTCTGGTTGGCATTGCTAATTCTCCTGATTGTTGTACCAAAAGAAGGATCGGTTACCGTTTGCAAATAACCGGGTTTGTCTAAAGGCTTCATTACACGAGCTGATAAATCGTTTACTCTTAAGCCATAAGTTAAATCTTGTGCTACTGCTAAATTAAAGATGCCTAATAGCGCAATAATTGAAAATAGTTGATTCATTTTTTTACTTGTTTTTATGTGAAAAATTAAATAATAAAAGATATTAATTAGTTTTAATTGTTAATAATTATAATTTGTTTAAATGTAGGAGTTGAACAGTAAGTAAATTTTAATACTTGTACAGTTTTTCAATAATCTTTTTACCTGTAGTATTAATGAAATTTAGACCCCGTTATTCGAAAGTTCAATATCTCAATATTAGAATTAATGCCTTGTTGACTGTTATAAGCATTTATGCCAAAGTTCTCACCGCTTGCATTTATAGTTGCCGGATTGTTGGGATTGGTATACACACATAAATTCTTTTTATCTTTAATTTTCAAGCTTCCATAATAGGTGTTTGAAGCCAAGGCATACACCGCTCCGTTATGGTCTGTTTTAGCATTTATTTGATTTTGTAATGCGGTTAAGCTGGTAAACGTTTGCGTGGGTGTTTTTACTAAATCAGGTGTTTGGTAAGCATTTATCTGTTCAACAAGATTTAGTCCAAAACAACCGTGCACATTGTTTGATTGTGCATTGGCATTTATTGAACCAATTAAAATGAAACAGAGGAAAATATTTATTTTGATTAGATTAATCACTTTTATAAAATTTTATTGGTTAATTAATTATTGGGATAATATTAGTAATAAGGCTTTATAATAAAAGGGTCGAATTAAAACAACATCCTAATTTTATTGCAACTACAATGCTTTATAATATTTCAACAAGCTCAAAATAATTTACTGTGCTTGTTGAAATATTTATTTGTTGTTGTTTTATAATGTAAATTTGGTCTTCGGCAATAAATCAATTTTTATACAATTTTCTTATTACTTGCTCACTCTCTGTATTAAAGTGCATAAAGTAGATGCCAGAATTAACAAGTATTTCTTCTATGGATATATTATGTTCTCCTGCCTCATAGGTTTTATTTTTCACTATTTCTTTAACTTGTTTTCCATCAGCCGAATAAATATTAATTGATACTGCTTCACTTTTTTCTATAGAAAAATTAACCATTAAATTATTAACAAACGGATTTGGTAAGATAGTCAAACCGTACGTTGCATCATTTTGATTGCTACTTAGTTTGTTATTTGAACTTAATTCTACTTGTTTCATCTCTACCCCAATATCTTCCCAATTTGAGCCTAACAATTTTGCTTGCAGGTAGTTGGTTTGGGTAGGAGGTATATCTGGCGTTAATGAAATGGTAACTTGACGAGAACCAGGCGACACGTTTAAAGGTTCTTGCCCAATCATATCCCAACCAGAATTAAATAGTTGTAAAACAAGCAAACCATTTTGATCAATATTATACGCTACTGAAATTTGATTGGCCCTGGATGTTATGTTTGCAGGTACTCCATTCAACTTAATAGAATTTTTTTCATCAGTTGTTGGTTGATCTGAATTATAGCTTACCTCTACTTGTTTCATCTCTACAATATCTTCCCAATTTGGTTTTAACAACTTTGCTTGCAGGTAGTTGGTTTCGGTAGGTGTTGACTCTGGAGTTAATGAAAGCGTAACCTGTTTGGAACCAGGAGATACACTTAAAGGTTCTTGCCCAATCAGATCCCAACCAGAATTAAATAATTGTAAGACAACCAAACCATTTTGATTTATATTATAATCTACGGAAATTTGGTTTGCACCAGCTGTAATTTTGGTCGGTTCTTCAACCCACTTAATAGAGTTATTAGCTACTTGATTTCCTGTTTTTTCATACACACGCACATAATCAATTGCGAACTCCGCCGGAAACACCTCATTCTCTTCACTTTCAACTGGCCCACTATCACCTTCTGTACCTAAATTAGTTTCTGCTATCGCTAAATTAAGTATTATATACATCTCTTGCTGCGAAACTTTGTCAGAGTATTCTGCAACTATTTCATCATCTACATACCATTTACATAGTCCTTTGTCCACTCCACACCAAAAGTATGGTAGGTTGAGGTAAAATCAGTCGCTTTTACATATCTATGATTTAGGCCGTGGGTAGTAGCTGATCCAGCACTTTGTTCATAATGAAAATTATTAAATATGGCAGTACGGTCACCACCAGTAAATTCCATAATATCAATTTCTCTAAGTAGGTCGTTTGGTATGTTATAATCATAATAAAGCCAAAAAGCAGGCCACATTCCACTACCGGCAGGCAACTTGGCGCGCATCTCATAGTAGCCATATTTAAAATTTTGTTTTGAAGCCAGCACGCCCGAAACATATTTTTGATTCTTTATTTTGTTTCTTATATTGTTATTTGCAACATCTGCTTTTATCTTCAAATTATTTCCATCAAAAACAAATGGATCGTAGCCCACTTGTGTGTCCGACTGTGTGTCAACATAATACTGTTGTTCTTTATTGATGATTATTTCAGATCCCCATTTCATTCGAGTATCCCATTTACTCGCATCCACTTTATTATTGTTAAACTCATCGCTGAATTTAAGTTCATAATTACCAGTTAAAGCATCTGGCAGTCTATTATTGGCTGGTGCACTTTCATTTATATTACATAAATTAACAAATAGCAGGCTTGAATTTTTAGAAATACAACCGTTACCACTATAAGCCGATACTTTAAATGAGTAGGTATTGCCAGCCAAATTTGAATCATATTCAAAAGTAGCTTGGTTATTTGATACACTTGTTTTATAGCCATGATTTTCCTCAACGTTGTATCCCGTGGCATTAGCTACAGCATTCCAACTAATGGTTACTGAAGTGCACGGTTGACCTACAACTTTTAGGTTACTTGGTGTAGATAAATTACATTGCGACAGAGCAATACTGGGAAGGTTAAATAAGCAGATTAGTAAAATGGAAAGGGTGTAGATTATTTTTTTTACCTGTTTCATTATTGTTGTTGGTTTAAAAATTTATTAATAATTATATGATAACTTAAATTTTGAATCTTGTTTAATAATAAAATGAGTCGTTGGTTAATTACTTTCCTCGAAAGTGATTTAGTCTTTTCTTTCATTTAGCCATATTTTTTTATTTTTAGATGATTGTATGTATAAAACAACTGGGGAAATTGTTTTGTTTGTTTTTATTAATAAAAGCTGCCCGGCCTTAAATTAAACATCAAGTAGTTTCTATTACAGCATAGCTTGGAGTCGTTTGCTTTACTCATTTCCTCGAAATAAGATCGCCGGTTTTCATTTATTAATAGTTAATTTTTCATGTGGTCTAAAAAGAACCGACTATCGCCCTTTGAACAAAACCGGCAGTCTGTATTTAGCTAATCACTTATTGTTGAGCTACAACAATTATTACTATCGTCCGGGTACCGATGTTGATACTCTCTTTAACTCATTTCTATAGCTGTCCGTTAACTTAACTTGTATGTGATTATTGCTATAATAACACAAGTTCGAAGCTTGAGGATACAAATGTATAGTACCGCTGGCCCCTGAAGCAACATTTACAGAGTATTCACCAATTTGTGTCCAATTACAATTAAAAATTTGTGCAATTATCTTACCTGGTCTATCAATACAAAAATTTACACTCATATAATTTGAGCCACTTTTAATACTACTGGGTCTAGACCTCCAGCTGATTGATTTGCAACCTCTCGATTCAATGTTTTCTTCAGAAAATTCCTCAACGCTTTTCGCAACCTTGCTCTCAACCTCTTGAAGGGTAACTTCTTCCTCAAAATCGTTTAGGGTTTCTTTCTCGCAAGAAGTTAATAAAGCGGTAACAGCAAAAACAGCTATTAGACCAAATAAAATACTTTTTAATTTTAAAAAATTCATGTTTAATTTTGTTTTTAATTAATAATGATGAGTAAAGCGGTATTCATATTCTAAGTAAAATCGCTTTGCTCATTTTTTGTTAGGTGCTATTTTAGTCTCCTGGTGTAGCCTAAAGTTGCTTTGTTTACTCACCTCCTTGAAGTAAGATCACCGTTTTTCATTTTTAATAATTTACATTGTCGTTTTTGTTAATTTATCTGGATAGAAATATTTAAATACTTGGTAATATTAATTTTTAATTAACGCTTTCAAACTTCCAATTGGCTCGTTTTCCGTAAACACCAATTTCAACCTCAGTTGACCCTTTACCTACTCTTAAGTATTGATTGTTAAACTTCCTATTGATTAAGTAAAAATATCCATTATCTAACTGTTTCGTTTTCCACTGTGTTTGCCAACCGGTATTTTCGGTTGAAACTAACGACAAGCTTTCACTTGTATTTACTTTCAACCATTTGCCATTTTTGTTTGATACAATTCTGAAATATTCGCCATCAACATCAATCGTGCTCCAGGTTACTGAGTTACCTTGAGTACCAGGCACTATTTCCAAATCTGAGCTCATTATCAGGTTACTTTCTTTGTGCAAAATTTGAAAGTTTTCAACATCCTGTGTTTCATCAACTTGTGTTTCATCAACTTGTGATAAATTATCAGGGAAGTCGCTGGTTAAAATATTTAAGGAGGCATCATCTGGTGCAGGTGACCGGAATCTGCATTTAGTGTCATCGCAATTTTGCTTTTCCCAATATCCGTAACTACGCAATTCTACAAAATGTGCAGGATTAATAAATATTTTTACGGTAAAGCCGCTAGATCCCGTATTAGGATTTTCATTCATCGCCTTTGCACTATCGTATTTGCTGTTTATTTCATCAATAGCCTGATTTTTTTGAGCATAGTTAAACTCCTTGCTACCAATCCTTATTTTGGTATCGCTAAATCCATAGGTTTCTTCTAATAAACTAAACAATTGAATAATTCTATTCGGTCCGAAATTGCGCAATCCCCAACCCCTGTTATCATCAGGATGTGAAGGTATGTAAGTTTGATCCTCTATTAAATATCTGGAAATGCCGTTATGCCCAATTGATCCTTCTGTATCAATAAGTCCGGCAATAAAATTAGGATCCTTAACCGCTTCTCGCAATATCTGCGGATCACCAGGGTTATTACCTGGCAGCGCATCTACCCAATAATCCCAAAAATCAGGTAAGTTTAGTCTGGTACTGTTATTGGGCAAGTCAAAAATGCCTTTTAAACGATCATATATTTGATTATGTTTAGTAGGCTTGGTGGTAAATTTAGCACCTGTTAAATTGTTAAGATTATTTGGTAAGCCATCTCCCCAAAGCCTGCCCAAAAAACGAGCAAAATCGGCTTGTTGCTGTGGAGTAAGATCGCCCCAATTTAGGGATGGCATTCTACTATTTAGCGTGTTCGTAGAAACAATATTGGGTGCATCTATATTTGGTGCTATGGTATCATCTTTTGTACAAGAAGTAAAAAAGATTGAAATCATTAAAATTAGGGTAATGCCTAAAGAATTAAATTTTAAATTGTTCATTGAATAATATTGGTTTGATTGAATAATGTGAGTAAATAATTTATATTTTAAATGTAGATTACTCTTGTTTTTATTTTTGTTTTAGATGATATTTAGTTCCCTGCGAAGCCGGGTCTGCTTAACGCTGTGCACCTTCTAAAAGCGACTGCATTATTTTTTTTTATTATTGTTTTGTTCTTTCTCTTCATTTTTTAATTTTTGGTTTATGTTTAGTGTTTTTTTTAATTAGCTCTCAAAAAATTATTGGTTACTTCTTAGTGTTAAAAAATTTTTTCTGTTAAACTTGCTTTTATTTTATAAAATGGAGTAAGCGGCGGTTAATTAAATTTATGCTGATTACTCTTTTTCTGGTTATATTTTAGTCTCCTTGTTTAGTCGGGAGCAATGCTCTTTTTTAGATTTATGCTTTGTTTAGTAGGGAATCAAACAGCCTCAATATATCTTACAGAAAAAATTGATTTTTTTTTGATGATGTGAAAAGTTCTATGTAATATGTGTGCTTATGTCACCACATGCAGATCAAAAATATATTAAAGCATTATGCAATAATGATGCAGCGCTAATCAATGAGATTTATGATAAATGCGCTACTAATTGCGAGCAATTTGTCAAAAAGAATTCAGGTTCTGAAATAGAAGCGGCGGATGTTTTTCAGGAAGCGATTATTGAAGTCTATCTAAAATGTAAAGACCTGATTTTAACAGTGCCGATATGTGCCTATATCGGTATAATATATAAGCGTAAATGGTATAATAAATTAAATAGACAAAAAAAATTTGTAAGAATTTTAAAGGATATTGGATATATACATAGTACAGTTGATTTTCCAGATATTAAATTAAGGGAAGAAAAGATGGAACTGATTTTTAAAGCATCTTTTAGTAAACTCGACAAAAAATGTAAGAATGTTTTGAATATGTATAGTGAGGGTAGGACAGGTAAGGAGATTGGGGAGATGTTGAATATAGATAGAAATAATGTGTACAAACAAAAGCATGATTGTTTAGATAGGTTAAAAACTTATTGTGAACAACACCCGCATTTTATAGATATAAAGCAATAAAACAAGTTAAATGAAATTTGATCATTATAATATAGAAAAATATATACAAGGTGAGCTCTCAGGCAATGAGTTGGTAGAATTTGAAACATCACTCGAAAAAGATAAAAACCTTCGAGGAAAGGTGCATTTTTATCAATATGCCATGTCAATTTTATCTAAAAATAAGGTTACAACAAAAGCAGATGCCGATAAAATTGCTGAAATAAAACCCATTTTAGATGAAATGCGGAATAAATATTTTATCAATAAAACTACTCAAACTGAAATATTAAAAGATGAAACGAAACCGAAACCAACACTTATAAAACGTTTGTTTCCATTTGCTGCTTTAGCTGCGGCAGCGGCCTTATTGATTGTTTTATTTTTACCCAACTTACAAAATCAATCTAATCCCGAAATTGCCGACCGAAATTTTCAACCCTACTCATTAAACACCAATAGTATGGGCGGCGAAGACTTAGATGTATTATTTAAAGATGCTCAAAAAAATTATAATAATGGCAGATATGATGAAGCCAACGAACAGTTTACTGCTTTTTTAAACGAAAACCTCAAAGCACCGGATGTTTGGTTAGCCAAAGGTTGTTCTGAGTTTAAGTTGAATGACATTAGCTCGGCAATAAATAGCTTTGAAAAAGTAATTGAGATAGATGATAGTGGAATATCTCATCCGTATGCAAATTGGTACTTAGCACTTTGCTATTTAAAAAAAGATGAATCTGAAAATACCATTGATTATTTAAACAAAATAAAAGAGGGAGCAGATAATTATGCGGCGGCTAAACGGCTGCTTCGGCAAATTGAATGAGAAGCTCTATTTCGCACTAATAAATAAATTGTCGTAAACTTTCAATCTCTTTTTGTTCTTTATTTATTAAAAGCGTTATTAACTTTTGAGCAAAGATATTATTTAAGGCTTTTCCTTCAAATTCGCTAATGGGCTGAATACCTTTTATAACATTGGTAGTAAAAATTTCAGATGCATCTTTTAAATCGGTTTGGCTAATGGGCACAACCTGTAAATCAATTTTGTGCTGCTTACAAAGCTTTACTAAAACCCGGCGCAACACACCATCCACGCCACCTTCGTTGCTTGGTGGTACTAATAACAAGTTATTTACCGCAATAAACACATTTGAAGCAGAGGCATCTGCCACACGGCCATTTTGGTTAAGCACTATTACTTCATTAAACTGCTCACGTTCTTTAAAAATAGCCGCTTGTATATAAACGTTACTGTTTAAAGTTTTATAGTTTGAGGCTTGTTCTAATGCCTTTGTCATTTTAGTAAACAAACCCAATTTAGCTGGTTTTTCACTTAATACATAAGTTGTTTGTGTTATAGGCTGCACCTCCATTAATAAATCGCAACCATTGCTGGTGGGTAAATATTTGCCGCCACCTAAGCGGCTTACTTGTATACGTAGGTTACCATAAACAATATTGTTGTCCTTTATCAAATCTAAACAATGCCTTACAAAAAAGCTATATGTCCAAAATTCGGGAATTTCAAATTCGAAAAAATTTAAGGCTAAAACTAAGCGGCTGTAATGATGCTTTAAAAATAGTGGAACACTTTGGCTAACCTTTATGGTTTCAAAAACACCATCACCATATTTAAAAGCCCTGTGGTTGTAAGTAACTGCGTGCGCTTCTGCGCTAATAAGTTTATTATTTGTAAAAATTGTTGCCATAATTATTTGGCAAACTTAGTTTAAATTTAGTTATATTTCTTTTCTAATATGTTCAAAAACTTAGCTACTTCTTCTCCATTGCTATCCCAATCAAAATTGCTTTTAATTTTATAGTCAATATAGTCTAAGGCTTCCGAGTAATTATCAATTTTATTTATTTGGTTTACTGCTTCTTCAAAAGCCATATAACTGCCACCAAAAAGTTTTTGTATAAATAAAAAGCGATCGTTAATGTCAATTAGTTCTTTTAAATTTTTAAAACCTGCGCCAACAATTTTATCTCCAAGGCTTGCTGTTGGTTGCTTAAAACGATCGTTTAAACTTAAACTTTCATCATTTTCTTCGCTTACTATTTCGTTTTCTATTTCTACTTGTTCTGGCGTTTTTATAAAAGATGGTTTATTTGGTGCTTCATTTGTTTTGTTCAAATTAATATTTGGCATTGGCGTTTCAATAATTTCGGTTTCTGGTTCACTTACAGTTAGTTCATCTTTTATTGCTTCTGTTGGTTCAGTTATCTTATTTTCTTCTTCTATCTTTTCATTTTCAGCAATTTGCAAGCGGTTTAAACGCTTTATTTTACTTTTTTGCTTAATACTATTTACCGTATCAAAAATATTATCTGTAATAGGTTTCATTTGAAATTCCTCTTCAGGATCATTTATGGCAGTTGTTTGTTTAACTGTAGTTTCTTTTTTATCAATATTTTTTGGTGTTGATAACTCAGGCTTCATTACTGGTAATGAAGTTTCACTTTTAGTATTAATACTTTCTTTTTTAACGTAGCTTTGGCTTTCTAAAAAAGGTACGGAATTTATTAACTCGTGTAATTCTTTTGAATAATTTTTTAATAGTTTAAAATCAATATCGTTTTCATTTAAATCACTAAAATTATTATTATTACTGATAAAGCTAAGTTTATCTATTAATACTGAAACTTTGGTAAAAAATTGTTTATTCATTTTTTGCTTTAAAACTCAATTCTTTTTAAAACATAAAATTACAATTTTTATTTTAGCGCACTAATATGTTTATTGAGCCTAACTTAATGGAAAAACGTGGCTGGATTGAGGTAATCACCGGCTCAATGTTTTCTGGTAAAACAGAAGAACTAATAAGAAGATTAAAGCGTGCCAAATACGCTAACCTAAAAGTGCAGATATTTAAGCCTACAATTGATGTACGTTACGATGATGATGATGTAGTATCGCACGATGCCAATAAAATTTTATCTACACCAGTAAGTAGTTCGTTAAATATTTTATTAATGATTGATGAGGCGCAAGTAATAGCTATTGATGAAGCGCAATTTTTTGATGATGGCTTGCCCGATGTATGCCGAAAGCTTGCTATTAAAGGGGTACGAGTAATTGTGGCTGGCTTAGATATGGATTACAAAGGCATTCCATTTGGCCCAATGCCAGCAATTATGGCAGATGCCGAGTACATTACAAAGTTACACGCAATATGTGTGGTGTGCGGTAATTTAGCGGCATATTCTTTTAGAAAAACTACTGACGAAAAAACTATTTTATTGGGCGAAACAGAAAGTTACGAACCGCGCTGCCGATATTGTTATTATAGAGGGATGGAACAAAAAAAACCGGAAACTTAAAAAAGCAATCCGGTTTTTTATAAATTATATTTTAAATAGCAGATTTAATCGGCTATCATAATTTGTTTAGAAATTATTTGATCCTCAACTAATATGGCCATAACATAATTACCTGCTGGTAAATTTTCACGATTAAATGTAAAAGTATTAATGCCAGCTGCTAATTTACCTATATTTTTTTCCTGCATTATTTGCCCATTCATAGCAATAACTCTAAAATTAACATTTGCTACTGCATTTAAACCAAAGTTAATAGTAGCAGAAGTTTGTATAGGGTTAGGTGCTATAGTCAACGAATTTTGTTGTGCTATTTGGTTGGCTTCTTCAACATCTAAAGCATAGTAAGGTAAAGATGTATCGCAATTAGGAACACGGTTTGTTGCTCTAAATATACCTCTACCGTGCGTAGCAATGTATATTACTGGGCAATTTGCTGTTTTAAGTGGCTCTTGTCTTATTTGCAAAGTTTTTACTCTACCACCTAAACCTTCGTTTTCTTCAAACCAACGATCGCTTTGCATATTGTACGACCAAACCCCTAACTCAGTAGCTGCATAAATTAAGTTAGGATCAGTTTCATCAAAAATGGCATCATAAACAGGCATATCAGGTAAAGTAGTCATACCACTACCTTTTATAGGCTCAAAAACTGGCTTGCTTGATCTGGCATTTGTGCTTAAGTAAACATTATTTGTTTTGCCAAAACCACCTGTGGTAACTACTACATTTTTTGTATTACGAGGATGTACTTTTACGCTTGTAATATATTCTCCTTCAAAAGGTAAATCGGTAATAAAGCGCGACCAAACACTTCCTAATGGATCAGGATTGGTTGGGCTATCATCTTCTGAAAGAAAGTTTGTTGGAAAACCATTTGAATATATCCAACCATTTTCATCTGGTTTTTCAGGGTCAATTTCTAAACCAGTTACTCTTCTTAATGTACCTCTATTACTAGCAGCCCAAAGTGTATTACCATCGGTAGTTGTGCTAACTGCAGTCATAATGTTTGGATCGCTTTGTGTACCGCCCATTCTGCCTATTATAAAGCAATCGGATATGCTTGATACATTTAAAGCATCTAATGCGGCAATAATATTTAAACCACCTGTGTATATTGTACCATTTGGTATTACACGAGCAGGTTCTTCAACTACAGGAAGTGGTGGAAAAACTTGTGTAGGTGGATAACCACTTAGATCATCTGCATATTTTAATGAATCTTCAACATAAGCTTCATAAACTGCAAATTCTAACAAATATGCTTCATAAATACTTAGTGCTTGTAGATATAGCTGATAATCTCTATTAAATTTTCTTGTATCCTCCCAAAGTAAATATGGTGTTATAAATAAAGTATCTGGGAAATTTTCTGTTTCAAGACAAGAATTTTCTAAATATGATGCAAAACTTTGCCCTCCATTTGCAGAACGTTGAAAAACACCATTTTGAGCGGAAGCAAATAATATGTTTCTGTTAATGTGACTAATTTCTGAAAAACCACCATCGCCACCGCTTACAATATCTGCACCCAAAATGCTTGTACCAACATAATCAATATAAGAAGTTCCGTTATCTTGAGCACCTCCTAAAACTCTGCCTTCATTATCAGCACCTATTGCATAAAACTGGGTTACATTATAGTTTTTATTTCTAGCTATAAAAGTTGGTGTGCTTTCGCTCGCATTTCTAGATCTGAAAACTCCACCATCAGTAGCTATAAACAGTTGTCTTGGGTTTTGAGGATCGAAAGCAAACTCATGCTTATCTGCGTGTATATAAAATGAATTGAAACCTAAATCGGCAAGATTGTCTAATTTTCGCCATCCATCATTACTAGACCAACTCCAAAGTAAAATACCACCTAAAAATATTCTATTTTCATTTAATGGATCAACAACTATAGCATGATCATACCAGCCTTGTGGATTTCCTGATGAACTAAATGGATTTAAAAATTGCTCATCATAGGCACCAATTTTTTGCCAAGAACTTCCCCCATCAGTAGATCTGACTATTTTCGTAAAATAACCTGCTAAGTCTGAATAGCTCACATATACATAATTGCTGTTAGCAGGTGAAATAGCAATTTCTTTTCTTCCGAGGCCACCAATGTTTACACCACCACCACTAAGTTGATTAAAGCTGTTGCCGCTATCAGTAGATTTATAAATAGCGTTTCCAACTGCAGTATAAACAATGTCACCATCAGCAGAAAATTCAATATCGTAAGCAGTTTCGTTGTTTGGTAAACCAGCTGGTGTTGTCCAACTATTTCCTCCATTACTACTAATTTTTACACCAAAATCGTTTAAGGTAGCTAAAAGCAAGTTGCTATTGGTTGGGTGTGTTGCCACTCTGTTAATTCTGGACCACTCAACAGAAATGCTATTGGTGTTTGATGGAACTGTAGAAGATAACTGTTCAAACATAGCATCAGGGTCGGTTAATTTAAAAATACCTTCAGATGGCACAAAACCACCACCAGCACCTAAGTTACTACCATTTGACGGCTCGCCAGTAGCAAAATAAATAGTGCCATCACTACTTTGTGTAATAGAACCAATTGCTAAAACTGGCAAATCTGCATTAAAAGCATAAGGTTTCCAGGTTTCTGCACCATTTTTTGAAACCCATAAGCCACCACCAGCAGAACCTGCATATACCAAGTTAGAATCATTAATATCAACTAATAAGCCGCGGGTTCTACCACCAACATTGTTAGGTCCTAATTCTTCCCACTCTAAATTTTGATTTTTTGCGCTATTGTTGTTTTTTCTAAATTCTTCGGCTTGTAACCGTGCTTTATGATAATATGCATCTTTAAGCGTACCATCTTTATCAGCCAAAATAGGCGTAAAATGCACAAGTGATTTATAAATACCTTTCACATCATAATCAGCAAGTTTTTTAAAATTTTGGGTTAATTTTAAAATTTGATTTGATCCTTCAGTTGAGCTAACGTAGCTTACAAAGCTAAAAACCATCGTAAGTAAAGCTATGGTCAGAAGTAACAATTTTTTCATACTACAATTTTTTTACTTTTAAACATCACAAAGCTACGAAATTTAATTTTCAAAGAAAAGATAGTGAGCATATTTGACACAATTATGAATTACTTTTTTTTTAAAAATTCAGTTTTTATGTAGTTTTAATGCTTCAATAACAATTCAATGATGATTATTTGCTTAAAAAAAACTAATTTTGAATATCATTATTATTAACTTTTACGTATAACATTAGGTTAATGTATTTTTTTAAAAATGTGGTTTCAATTGATATTGTTATGAAAAATAAAATTTTATTAAATACTTGTTTAATTGTTTTTTTTGCATTAACAATGCAAGTTATAGCAATGGCCTATTCTACAGGTCCGCCAGATGGGCATAATGGCCAACCTCCATCTGGGGCTTCTTGTGGTTTGGTGGCGCTATGCCACGGTGCAGATCCTGTTTCGTACATTGGTATAGAAATTTTAATTGAAGGTAATCCTACCGAATACATACCAGGAGAGATATATAGCATTGAGGTTTTTATAAATGATCCTTTTTCTGATTGTTTTGGATTTCAACTTGGAGCTCAGTTTGAAGATGAAATAAAAAGTGCTGGTGATTTTTCCATTAATTCTTTAGAAGATGGCATTTCTGTTTCTAAAACTGGTAATTTTCAATATGTTGAGCATAATGAGCCTAATAAATTTGGGCGGTGGAAATTTTTGTGGACTGCCCCAAGCGGTAACGCATTAAGTGATGTAGTATTTTATGCTGCAGGAGTTGTAGCCGATTGTAACGGAGAGCCGGTTAACGATCCAACTTATACTGGCTCAAAAAAAATATTATCGGGCTGCAAATCAATTGAAATTGCGCCTGTTATGCAAAAAAATGCATTATTGCCTCGTTGCGATTATTCAAAACCATTGCCCAGTATTGCTATTGATTTTGAACCTATTAGCGGCGGCAGCGGTGTTTATACTTTAATAACAGAAGGTAATAGCTTAACCGATAAAACAGCTTTATACGAAGGAGATGTATTTACTTATTTTTATACTGAAAGTGATATACAAAATAATACTATTGGTATTACAATTGTTGACGATGAAGGCCATGTTTGCAAATTAGGTGAGGATATAATAAATTTACTATCAAACATACCTGTTGGTGTTTTATGCCAAGATGTTAGTAGTTGCGAAAGTGCTATTGAAGCTAATATTGCAACGGGGGAATGGAATAATATTTTTAACTGCATTAGTAATGAGGCAAAACTTTCTATTACTGTTAGCGAAATTACCGGAGGTTCGGGTGGCTATAAAATTTTATCATTAAATGGTGATGAAATTACAACTGTATCTGCAAACGAAAGTTTTAACTTAAGTTTTAATCAAACACAAATAAATGCTTTAAAAGTTGGGTTTACAGTAGAAGATGCTAATGGCTGTACAGAAATTTTTGACTTAAGCGATAAGGTGATTGACGTTAATATTGCTGATATATGCAGTTTAACAGAACCTTGTTCAAAACAATTAACTTATTTAATTGATGGAGGAGCAGATGCGCCTACCATTAAATGTAATCCCATAAATCCTACCAATCCTATATATACTATAGATGTAAAAAACGTAATTGGTGGTGATGGAAGCTATTTAGTTACTGCCAAAGGTGGCGCACTTACAGAATCAAACCTAACAGAAGGGGAAAGTTTTATCTATGTATTTACAAAAGCTACTATTGAAACTAAAAAGGCTATTATTACTATTGCAGATGAAAATGGTTGTAGCAGTATATTGGATTTTAACTTGAGCTTAGCTGGCTTAAATTTAAATGCCTTATGCGATTGTACTATTGATTATCAATTTGAAACAGTTGAAAATAGCGATGAACTATTAGTTGCTTGCGCAGATGAAGAAAATGAAATATATAATATAGTTATTACAAATGTTACTGGAGGAAACGGTGATTACGATTTTTCAACAAGCTTAGGTGAGGTTGAAGTGATAGAAACCATTCCAGCTAAAATTTTATTAAAATTTACAAAATCAGACTATGATTCGGGCAAATTAAATTTTACAATTAAATCAGATAACTGCTCATCAACAAATCAACTACCAAATTTGGCAGCAGTTAATTTTGAAGAACTTTGTAAGCCAATTATTCCTGTTTGTAATTTAGAGTTAGCTTTAAGTTTTAAAACAGACTTATCGTGTACCGAACCAACTGCAACTATTGCTGTTGCTACTAATGCAGCCGATAACCAACCCATTTCTTATGTTTGGCAACATAATAATTTACCAATATCTGTAAATAGTAATGAAGGGCAAAACCTCGCCTCTGGTACTTACACTATTATTGCCGAAGATGAAATTGGATGTAAGTCAGAGCCTTTAATAGTTGAAATTGATGAACTTACAGAATTTAGATTATTAATTAACGAACCATACACTTGTAGTTTCGATTATCAATTTTATAATCAAAAGATCTTTTACGTTGATGCTGTAGGTAGTTTAAGTATTGCTGCTACTAACGGAAAAATTGGTAGCATTGCCAGCGATAGCTTTATTCTAAGAGATGTGCCTAATGGCGAGTTTTCAGATATCGAAATAACAGATGAAGATGGTTGCAAACAAACATTACGTGTTGGCCCTCATATATGTATTGATAACTCAGATTATGATTGCGATGCTAATGCTGGTGCTATGCTTCCTGTACCGTTTGATGTTTTTTGTACCTTAAATGCAGAAGTAACATTACCAATTCAATATGGCTATAATACTGCATTAGATTATGGTTTTTTAATTACCGACAAAAATTTAAATATCATTGGTTTTTCTGATGATTCTAAAATAGATATTTCTGGTAACGAGGCAGGCATATATTGTATTCACGGCGTTTCTTTTAATAAAGGCACTCCAAATGAACCAGATTTTACAGCAAAAACACTTACAGAATTGTACGACCAACCAAATGTATGTTTTGATATAACTTTAGAAGATTGCATTGAAATAGAGCTGCAGGCGGCCACTACAAATGCAGAAAAACCAATAGGTTTTGAGGATACGGTATTTTTATGTACTGGTTATACAACACCAATTGATTTTTGTATTCCACTAACCGATGCTGATGGCGGCAAACCATATTTGGTAGATATTATTTCGTTTTGCAACCCCACAATTGAAGGAGATAATTGTGTACATTACCCGCCTTTACCTGGCTTAGTATTGGGTGCAGATGAAACACTTTCTTTAATATTTTGTGATGATGATTGCCCACAACAATGCGATACCAGTTATGTAAATGTTTCTATTAGGGAAGATTGCTCCGGTTATGAAGAACCTTATTTAAACGATTTTTTCTGTGGTTTAGATACAATACAATTATGTACTAACCCAGCTACACCAATAAATTTATGTACTGAATGTGATGAAGATGTAGACAGTTATTTTATTAGAGATGTTAGATCAATTGCTGGTGGTAATTTTGAGCCCTTGTTAAGTAATAATTGCATTAATTATTTACCAAAAGATGAGGAATATATGGATGTGGTTGAAATAGATTTATGCCTTTGGGATATGTTTGTTTGCTTAAAAAAAGTTTTTGCCATTGAAATTACTGAAGATTGTGGCAATATAGTAGAGCCAGAAATATGTGTGGAGCAAGAAGTTTGCTCACTACCTACTGTATTAGTAGAAGTTTGTTTCGATTGCGAAGCCAGTAAACATCCAGATGCAAAAATTACCGAAATAGAATCTTTATTTGACAATTGCACTACAGACGAAGTTAAGCAAATGTGTTTTGATTACCGCCCACTACCTCTAATGTATTTAGTAGGTATTGATACTGTAGAAGTTACCTACTGCAACCCAAATGATACTTGTTTTAGCACAAACGTATATTTAACCTTTGAAGATTGTGACGGTTTAGCAACCGAGCTGCAAGATGCACCAATACTTATTGAAAACAATATTACAATAGAGGCCAGTAATGATTATTTTGAAATTAGCAGTACAGAAGAAACTGCAATAAACGTACTTTTAAATGATGCAGGAGAAAATGTGAACGATGGAGAAGTTTATGTAAACATTATAACAGCACCACAAAATGGTTCAATAAGTTATAATAATACATTAAATGATATTTCTTACACACCAAATCCTAATTATAGTGGTAACGATTCTTTTCTGTATGAAATTTGTAACAACGGTGTTTGCGATAGAGCACTAGCAAATATTAAAATTGAGGATGAAATAAGTAATATTGAAAGTAATTTAAATATTGCACCAAACCCTGTTACCGATTATTTATATATTGATTATACAAGCGCATCAAACCAAAAAATAAATGTGCATTTGTTTAGTGCTATTGGGCAAGTTGTTTATAATATTGAAGATGTGGCAACTAATAATCAATATCAAAACCACATTGATTTAAGCAATATTGAGCGAGGTATTTATTTTATAAGAATAGCAGAAGGCAAAAAAATAAGTACTCAAAAAATAATTGTACAATAAAAAATTTAACTTTATTGCCTAAAACCTGTACTATAAGTGTTTAATAAAGCAATATTGCTATGTATAATTTTTGTTGGCCTTCAATTTGTTGTTAAAGGCCAAATTGCCAAAAAAAGCAATCATATTTTTATTTGGGATGTTACCCTTTCTATGAAAGGTTATAATAACAGCCCTAATATTTATGATGAGGTTGTAGAGGTAATGGTGCGCACCTTAACCAATATTGAAGCCGATGGTAGCTCTATTTATATTATTCCATTTCAAGACAAACTACTTCAAACCAATGTGCAAATAGCTAATGAGGCTGGCAAACAAGCTGCTATTGATTTTGTGAACAATTTTAATAATGAAGAGATTACCTACACTAATATATGTGTAGCCTGGGAAAAAGCTATTCAATTAATTGACAATAGAAACAAAAACTTTTTATATCTGTTTACCGATGGTGAGCAAAGCGATTTAACCAAACAAAACCCAGCTTACGACAAAAATTGTTTAAACAAAATAATTGATCAATACTGCGCCTTAATTAACAATACGCAAAATGCATATACTTTCTATATTTCATTAAATACTAATTTGCCAGCAGCCTTAAAACAAAAATTTAAAACTCGTTGCCCAGAGTATTTGCGTTTAATAGAAGGTGTGCCACCAACCGGCATTACCGGTATTCAACCAACCAGTAATGTACAAGTTATTAATTTATTAGAAGGCGATATATCGTTTACCCAATATTTTGATATTAATGGAAACTTGCCTGAGCAATTTAGGTTTGATGCTATTGTTGATGCCAACAATATTACTTTGCCAAGTGATATAAAATTAAAATTTAGCGATGCTACAAATAGAAGTATTATAAACAGCAAAACTGATTTTACACTAAATCTTAAAAGCAACCAGGTTGAACGGTTAAAAAAAATATTACCTGAAGAAAGTACCGTTACTGTTATTTATGCCAAACAAAACTTGCAACAATTGGGTATTGAAAATGAAATAATTGAATTTACACCAGATAGGGTAATGCTAAAAATTAGAAATAAAAAAGAGAAAACCCTTAAAATAAAGATATTAGAATGAAGCAGTATGTTTATAACATATTGATTTTTGGATTGCTGCTTTTTTGTGTTAGCTGCTCAAAAAAAGATAACAATCTTTCTGCCTTACAATTTGGTGAGGTAAAATCTTATAGTCCCGAGTTTGGTAATAACCCTTTTAATAAAATACTTACTGTACCTATTGAACTTAGTTTTAATAATGAAGCAGTTGAAAAACAAAGCTTTATTGAGTTGGAGTGGGTAAATGCTAACGGCAATAAACCTGTTAATATTAATTACTTTGTAAATGGCACTAAAATGCTAGATAATAGCATAAGGTTTAATGCTAAAAACTTTGCAAGCCCCCAAAGGGTAGAGTTAGGTTTACAGTTTAGCGAAGGGATTGATGAAGGAAAACAGAATGGTTTTTTAAAAATAAAACGATCGGATTTAGACCGTGTTGAAAGTTTTGATTTAAACAACAACACACAAATTGAAATTTTTAGATGGCAGGCACGGTTTACTAAAACGCTGCATCCCATTATTAAAGGCTTAATAGTTGCCTTATTTGCATTTGTAACATTTCATTTACTTTGGTTTCTATTATTGAAACCTATTTTTTATCCTAAATTTAAAAGAGGAGAATTTGAAATGTTAGAACCAACCTACAATACTATAAAATTGAAGGGCTATAAAAAAATTCATTTTGGGGGTAAACAAAAGATAAAGCAAGGTTTTTTCTCAAAATTTTATACCGGCAAAACAGGCCAGATTATGCGGCAATATGATTTTGATTTTACATTAACTCCGTTTAGAAGAAGAGGTAATATTTGGTGTAGAATAAAAGCAGAAGCGGCATTAGATATAGAACCAAGGCGGGGAACACTATACAATTATGATGAGATAAGTATTACTACAGAGCGCAAAGAAAAAATAAAACTGGTTTATAAAAACAGTAAAAATAATCGCAGGGCTTAATTTTTTTTATTATCCTAATCTACCTATTGCTTTAAATCTTTCAAACACTTTTTCGTTATGTGGGGCATCTTTTAGTTCATCGGTTAAATCTTGCCCGGCCCAATGTTCGTAGTGTTTACCATCTCGCCAAAGCCTACTTTTAGTAACTTCGTAAATAATATTATTATAAGCCACCCAAATTTGTGGTTTATCTTGTCCATTGTACAAAGCCAATTGATTTTTGGTGTAAATGGGTAAGTTTGAGTTATTTGTGTTATTTATAAAGCAACCGTTTTTTTGGCTATCAAATTGTTTTCTACCAAATAGTTGGCAATTTGAACGGCGTTGGTAGCAGCGCCTTTTCTTAAATTATCTGCAACTACCCACATATTTAAACTATTCTCCATCGATTCGTCTCTTCTAATTCTACCTACAAAAACTTCATCTTTACCTTCTGCATAAAAAGGCATTGGGTAATTATTGTTCTCATTATCATCTAACAAAACCACTCCGGGCATTGCTGCAATTATGCTTTTTAGCTCCTCTAAATCAAAAGCATTATTTAAGGTAATATTAATACTTTCAGAGTGACCACCTTTTACAGGCACTCTAACTGCAGTAGCGGTAATGGCAATGGTATCATCTTGTAAAATTTTACGGGTTTCGTGCACCAATTTCATTTCTTCTTTGGTATAACCATTATCAAAAAACACATCGCAATGTGGCAGGCAATTCATGTCAATTTGATGAGGGTACACAGCTTCAGCTGGTTCATTGTTTCTTTCACTATGCATTTGTTGTACAGCTGCTTTACCTGTGCCGCTTACGCTTTGATAGGTTGATATTACCAACCTTTTTATTCCATATTTTTTATGAAGCGGAGCTAAAGCCATCACCATTTGAATGGTAGAACAGTTTGGGTTGGCGATAATTTTGTCTTCAATGCTTAATATATCAGCATTAATTTCTGGTACTATTAATTTTTTGGTTTCGTCCATCCTCCAGGCATTCGAATTATCAACTACTGTGCAACCTGCTTCAGCAAATTTTGGAGCCCACTCTAACGAAGTGTTTCCTCCGGCAGAAAATAGAGCAATATCTGGTTGCATTGAAACCGCAGTTTCCATACCAACTACAGCATATTCTTTTTCTTTGTAGGTAATAGTACTACCAACACTTCTGGCTGATGCAACTGGTAATAATTCTGTTACCAGAAAATTATGTTCTTCTAAAACTTTTAGCATTACCTGGCCTACCATACCGGTTGCTCCAACTACCGCTACTTTCATATTAGTTATTATTTTTTTGCTTTTCTTTAATCATTTTTTTGAAATCTTCTTTAGTCTTGTTTTTTTTCTTTTGCCTTTCTTCAAAAACTCTGTCGTTTAATGTTTTTGGTTGGCTTTTGCTTTTCGTTTTTATGTTTTTGGTGGATGCTTTTTTTTGTGCTTCGGTTGACTTTATAGATTTGCCTAAGGAAGGATTAGTTTTTAATTGTTGTAATAATACTTTGTTATGTTCAATAAGTTGAGCCATTTTTTTAAGTTTTTGCTCTGCTTGTTTTAAAGTATTTTCTTTTTTTTGAAGCTCATTGTAATTTAATGTTTTTGATTTTTTGTAGTATTTCAATTTTTCTCTGGCTCTAAAAACTACCTTCTTAACTTCTTCATATCGTTTTTCGCTATTTATTATAGATTGTTTGGCACTTGCAAAAGTGGTATTGGTTTTCTCTGTTTTATTTTGTGCTTGAGAAGGTAGGTTTATACAAAATAAAAGAAGTAAAAATAGAATTGAAAATTTCATGATATTGTTGAGACTAAAATGCTTCCAAAAGAGTACTTATTTCTGACTCAATTTTTTTGGTCTCATTCTCTAACTTATTGGTAGCCTTATTTAAATTATTTGAGTCGGTTAAAGTATAATTTTGTTTTTTAAACTCTATAGTAGATTCATTTACATCTATTTCTTCTTTTTGGTTGTTCTTATCTAAAATGGTTTCATTATCAGTATATAATGTACAAGAAGAAAAACTGGTAAAACTAATTAGTGCAATGTATGTAAGTACCTTATTCAAAACTTAAAAATAAGATGCAAATATAAAGTAAAATAATACATAAATGCGCTAAGTACATGACAAAAATTGAGCAATTCCAATATCATCTTTATTTTGTGAATATAGAAATACGTTAGATAGGAAGGATAGCCCAATTTTGAAGACACTTTTTGCTTTTCTACTGTGCTTTTTTATTTTAATTGGTTTTATTTTATAAAGATGTATGCCGCAAAGTGCAATTACAAAATGGACTATCAGCTTTAGGTGCGTCAAATTTACGATTTCTTTAAAATGTTGATTGAGAATTGAAGTTAATTCACTATATTTGATATCAGCATTGGTTATCATCATTAGAAAAATTTGTATAATTATTCTTCTAATATACTGAAAATCAATGTTTTAATAAAATTATACCATGTTTAATTTGCTGAAATTCAATTGATCATATTTTTGACATGTACTAAGATAAATGCGTTATAAAAAAATTAAAAATCTTTCAATAACACATTAATTTCATTTTCTATATCTTTAATTAAAATATTATTTTTTTGAATGTCGTTTTTAATCTTGCTTTTGCTAGCAATCTCTTTAACATCATTCTGCTTTTCAATTTTGCTAGTAATTAGTTCTCTCTCTTCGTTTTTGTTAGATCTTACACAACTAGAAAAAACCAATAAACAAATGCACAAAAATAGAATAGTTTCGTTTCTCATTTAATCAACCAGATTTTGATAACACTAAGATATATAAAATTAATTATTTAATTAACTATTTATTATTATAATATTAAATCTACCTACTAAGGTTATAATTTGTTTAGGTTTCCTTAATTTTCGGGCGTGAATAAAAAATTTTTAAAACTAATCACTTTTATAGTTATAACTTTTTTGTGCCGAAACACTTTTGCGCAGCAGGCATCGGTACTTATAAATGAAATTTATTTTGATACAAACCCCGTAGTTGCCTTACCTGCTGTAGAATATGTGGAACTTTATAACAACAGTTTAAATGAGGTTAATTTGTTTGGTTGGACTTTTAAAGATAGAAATTCGCCTAAAACAATTAGCGAAGATTTTATACTGCCGGCAGGCGGCTATGTTTTGTTAACCAAACCAGGTAACGTTTTTGAATTGGCAACTTACGGTAGTGTAGTTGCTGTAACTTCTTTTCCACAATTAAATATCGATGATGATGATTTAACATTAACCAACCCACAAGGAGAAATTGTGCACGAAGTGTTTTATAAAAAAAGTTGGTTAAATGATACTAACAAAGAAGAAGGTGGTTGGGCTTTAGAATTAATTGATCCGGATAATTTTTGTGGCTTAGGGTTAAAAGAAAACTGGGCAGCCAGTATTGATGCAAGAGGAGGTACGCCAGGGGCTTTAAATTCTGTAGATGGAAGCACCATAGATAATGTTGCTCCAGCAATTAATACTATAGAAATTAAGAGCAGTAATGCAATAATAGTAAATTTTACGGAGCCAATAGAATCACCAGGTATCAATACTATTAGTAATTATACCATAAGCGGTGAGCAAGGCAACTTTTCAATAATCAATTTATTTGTATGTAATACCGACAATACTTGTGTTGAAATTGAAATAAACGAAAGTTTTAGTGATAATGTTTCATTTACCTTGGTAGTAGCTAATTTATTTGACTGTACTGGTAATGAAATTGATAAAACCTCTCAATTTTTTATTAAACCAGGACTTATACAAGCTCTTGATATTGTAATTAATGAATTTTTATTTTCTCCAATTGATGGCGTAGCAGAATACATAGAAATTTACAACCAAAGCAATAAATTTGTAGATTTAAATACTTTAAGTATTGAAGATTTAGCAGGTACGTTTAATATTGTTACAAATAAAAACCAGCTTGCACCTAATAGTTATGCGCTACTTACCAAAGATACTCTTAGCATAATTAATGCATACCTTCCAAAAGCAGGGGCAAATTTGGTACAGGTCGAAAACCTTCCAACATTAAATAATGATGGAGATGTAATATGTTTAACCAATGAAGATTTTAGTATTATTGATAGTGTTTATTACGATCTTGATTGGCAATTTAGATTGTTAAAAAATATAAATGGCGTTGCCTTAGAAAGAATTAGTTTTACTGGCCCTTCGCAAGATGCTACCAACTGGCAATCGGCCTCAAAAACTGTAAACTATGGTACGCCTGGTTATCAAAACAGTCAGGCTAATCAGGCAGGGGAACAAATTTTTAATGAAATAATAAACATACAAAATAAAACAGTATCGCCCGATAATGATGGTTTTGAAGATTTTTTACTCATCAATTATCAAACCGAAAAAAGTGGTGATGCAGCAAACGTTTATATTTTTAATGAAATAGGTCAGCTAATAGCGCATCCAATAAAAAATGAATTAATAGGTGTAAAAGGAACTTTTAAGTGGGATGGTTTGGATGATTTGGGCGCACGTATCCCCTTAGGTATTTACATTGTTTATGCAGAGTTTTTTAATTTAGATGGTAGTATAAACAAACAAAAAATACCAATTATAGTAGCTGGCAAATTATAGTACGCTTAAGTATCTATCTTTTATTATTTTGGTATGATGCAGTTGATGGCCTGCAATAATAAAGCCTATAGCATTAGCAGTAATATTGTTGTTTTCTATAAAACCAGTTTTTTGTAACATGCTGGTATCAAAGCTATTAAAAAGTTGTATCGTTGATTTTCTAACAATTTCTATTTCTTTTAAAAGATCAGTTAGTGGGCGATAATCTGCATTGCAACTTATTACATATTGGTTATGATCAAAGCTTTTAAAAGCTGTATCACCTCTGCTAATGCTAAGAGCACGGTAACAAAATATTCTTTCAACATCAATTAAGTGTTGTGTAATTTCTTTAATAGACCATTTGCCAGCTGCATACTTAAATAAACCTTGTTGGTTGCTAAGTCTATTGCAATACTGTAGCAATTCGTTAATGGAGCTTTCAAGGCTATTAAACAAATTTTTGAAACCAACCAATTGCACGTATGGTTCATAATACGGGGGATATTCTATTGCATTAACATTAGCCATATGTTGGCTAATTTAATCACAATTTTCGATTTTTGCTTCAAATTCAGCACCTTGCTTTATTTCAAAATCATTTGTTAACTCAATATAATCTCCAGCTTTAAAAGTTATATTTTTCACAGCATCAATTGTAGCATTACTTTTAATATAGTTTGATACTTTAAATAAGCCGTTTTCTAATACAGGCTTGTTGGTTTGTACAATTTCTGGAACACAATTACTAACTGCTACTTCAATATTGTTAATTGTTTTTATGCAATTATTAGCATCAGTTATTTCTACACTATAAGTACCCTCAGCAACATTGTTTAAATCTTCGGTAGTACTACCATCCGACCAAACAAAATTGTATGGAGCAACCCCTCCGGTAACAGTAATATCAATTGCTCCATCAGTTTCAGTAATACTGCTTGGTGGCGTAATTGTTGTAGCACCATTTATATCACTATCATTATTAACGGTGTAAGTTTCTTCAAATGGACATCCGTTGTTATCGGTAATAAGTAAATCATAATCGCCGGCAAGCAAGTTGTTATTAACCGTACCTGTAATACCATTTGACCATAAAATAGCGTAAGGACTTGAGCCACCGGAAATAGAATTTATTACTAATAAGCCAGTACCAGAGCAAGAATAATCAATAGTACTGGTTACAACTGTAATTTGGTCGCAATTAAAAGCATCTACAGTTACCTCTTTAATATTGGAACAACCTAATGCATCTGTTACTGTTAAAGTGTAAGTGCCGGGTGCTAAGTTGTTTTGATTTTGAGCAGTACTTCCATTAGACCAACTGAAGTTATACGGAGCAGTACCATTAGTAACAGATGTGCTTATGCTTCCATCATTAGCCATGTAATAGCTTTCGTCAATAACAGGAGTGCTAATAGCTAAATTGTTACATATTATAGGATTTATTATAAAGTTTTCTGAACCCGGACAACCCAATGCATCTGTAACTGAAATGCTGTAACTACCTGGTGTTAAATTATCTATAAAACTTGTAGTGTCACCATTTGACCAATTGAAACTAAATGGAGTAGTTCCATTACTAATATTTACACTAGCTGTACCATCGTTGGTTTGGTAATAGCTTTCATTGGTAAACATTAAATTCAAGTTCAAAGTTGGGCATACAATCGGCTCAATATTAAAAGATTCGATAATTGAACAATTATCGCTATCTCTTATTGTTACAGTATAACTGCCTGGTGTTAAGTTTGTTATTGAATTGGTTGTTGCTCCGTTTGACCAATTATAAGTGTACGGAGCTGCACCACCAGTAACGTTTAATGATGCTGTGCCATCATTTGTTTGAAAAAATGTTTGATCTGTTTTTGATAAATTAGCTTCTATTAAAGATGGTTCATTAATTGTATAATTGGCAGTTGTGGTGCACAAAAATTCATCGGTAATTAAAACACTATAATTACCAGGAGCCAAGGCTGTAACTAAGCTTGAAGTAGAACCATTACTCCAAATATAAGAATAAGGAGGCTCTCCACCAGTTGCCGAAACTATTATAAATCCATCATCATTACCGTTGCATGCTACGTTAGTAAGCTCAGAATCAACTTCAAAATCAGTACAAATATTATTATCGCCTCCGGGTGTACCACAAATATTGCTGCTTGCTGTCCAGCTTGAAGCTAAAGCATTATTTAAAGCAGGGTTAGCTAAACTTAAAGTCGCTCCTGTACCATCTGGTAAAATATTCCAAGGTGGATCGTCGGCATAAATAATATTGTTTGTAATAGTGTTATAAGGACCTTCTAATACTAAAAGTTCTCCACCATTGCTTAAGCTGTTGCGATAGTCACCAAATGGGGCAAAACCATATTTTTGAATAAATTCAATACTATCTCTGGCAATAACTAAATAGCTATTAGCACCAATTGAACTACCAGCTGGAAATTCATAATTTATTCCACTACTAAAAGCATAATTATCTAAACTTACCGCAATACTCTCATTGTTATAAATTTCTATAAATTCGGAGCCACATATTTCAGATGGATTATAGTTTATTTCATTTATTATAATATTTGCTATATTTTGATTATTGGCAGGTTGAGCATTAAAAGAATATGGGTCGCTCCAATGGCTCCACCTTCCGCTATTATCTTTATATCTTACTCTTACTTTATAACTTCTACCCACTTTAAGTTTTGCTGCTGCCGGAATTGAGTAATTACTAGAAAAGTTGTAGATTTCACCACTTACCCAATAATCTTCAATTTCGTATTTAGCTTTACATTTATTAATGTAATATGAATTGCTTAAATCGCTCCACTCTCCAACTCGCCATTCTAAGGCAGCAAAAGTGTTGTTTCCTTGAGGATCAAAAAAGCTTGAATTCGAAAATTTTAAATTATCTAATGCATTTGAGCCAGTTAAAGAAATAGTAGGTTTGTTTGGTATATTATTATCTCGGATGCCATAGGTAAAACTATTTGCTAAATAATTAGCTCTATTGGGAAACCAGTTTTTATACCATTGAAATTGATCATCAACATTACCTTCACCATATGTTTGATAATCGCCCCATCTGCTATGGTCTAAAGTAGTCCAATCGTAACTGTTGCTTGGGGCATAAATCATTTTTGTTTCTTCATCTACCAAAAAATCACTTTGTTCTTGGTTTAATAATAAATCATAGGCAGATCGTAAATACCCTTCATATTCAATATTAAGAGATGATGGCATCACCATTGGATGGATTACATTAAAATTATAATCAAAATTATTTGTATTACTCACAGCTTCAACATTATTGCCGCTACCAAATGAACCGTCATAATCTTTGCACCAACCTATCCAAAGGTTAGTTGTAGGATTGTAATACTCTCTATAACTATGTTTGCCTACGTAATTTAACTCGCCATTTGCCCAAATTTCATTAGCAATTCGATCTCCATAAAAAGTTCGTTTATCTAAAGTTGAAACATTAGGTGTGAGTTGTGAAGTGGTAAAACCAATTGAGGAAGGTGGAAACCATTCTGTTTGACTTGTTGAGCCTTGAAAATCTCCATAAGTATCAATGTACATAAAACGAGAAGCACCATCAGGATCGTAGGTAGTCCAAATGTTTCCTTCTGGCAGGTTATGTTCTTCTAATAGTTCGCCATCATAATCTTCTTGTATTAAATAGAGCCCCCAAAAATCGCCGGTACTACCAGTTTCCTGATTTTTATCAACAATTCTTAATGTGGTATAATCGCAATATTTAAAAACACTTTTAGTTAACTCTAAAATTTTAAAAACTAAACTTTCAACTAAGCCGTGCGAAGAAGCATCGTTAACCCAGGTACCTGATAGTATTAATTTATCACGTTTTGTTTTGTAATTATTGCCACAATCATCTATTATTTCAATTTTGTGTTCATCATTTAAATCAAACTTAATACCTGGCTTTACCCTTATTTGTCGGGTTTTACCTCTTGGTCTAAATCTGATATGATCATAAACTTTTCCATCATAAACAATAGTACCTTCACCTAAGTAATCATAACCTAAATATTGTGTAATATTATCAGTACCATTACCAATATATTGTTCTGCTATTGATGCTTTAGTAACAATAGTTAAATTTTGAAGTGGTTTAATATTAGAAATACTGTATCCATTAAAATCTGCATCACCATCATAAACATAATAGGCATAATTGCTTTCAGTATGGTTTTGATCTGGAAAAATTTTACTATAACCATTAGTTGTAGTAATATTAACTCGATAGCGAATTAAACTGCGATGAACTTGAACCGATGATGGAATTGTGGCCGTATATATACCATCATTTGCTAAAGAATCTGCTCCCATGCTATTGTCTAACATATTTATACTAAACCAGTTAGCTTGGTAGGCCGCATCAGACTTTGCAATATAACTGCCAGCATTCATTGCTTGATATTCTAATTTTACTGTAAGAATGTTGGCATAGTTTTCAAAGCCATCAAACGATGCTTTAATAACAACATTATCTCCACCAATAGGGTTGTTTGGTTTTTTTGATACTTTTTCTAATACAGGCAAATCGTTTTGATTGCCATTAAATATTGAATTTTGAGCCTTTGGAGTTGGGTTATCAGCTAACCAACTACCTCCATGTCTACCATTCAAAACCGGATTTATTTTTTGAATAGATTTTGCTACTTTATTATTTTTTGATTCAAAATAAGTTACATTAGATGGACTGTAGGGGATTGCTTCTGTTGTTTCGTAATCATCAAATCTTACTGCAGGCCATTCATCCCAACTTTTATAGTCTACTTTGTCTATAATTAAAAAGTTTTCGTTTCTTAAAATTATATTGTCTTCTTCGCCGCTTAAATTTCCCGTATATGGCCCTAATGCACCAGTAAAATTAAGTTTTGCCTGGCATTCTGCTGGGTCTGAGGCAATTACTAAATATTCTCCCGAGTTAATTATTGTTCCGGCAGGAAAATCGTAGTTAATTGCATCAGTAAAGACCCAACCCGATATATCGATGGGAGTTATATCATCATTATAAATTTCAATAAAATCAATGTCGCTTTGTAATTCTATTGATCTGTAGTTAACTTCATTTATAACAATTTTTTTTACTAATGCGGGCTTCCTATTTACGCTATTATTAGTAGGTAATCCTTTAATCACGTTAAACGAAGTCGTTTTATCAAAAGATACGGTATTAGCCGTTAATTCTTCTGTAGTATCTAAATCGTTAATTGCATTTGATGTTTCATTATTCGTAAATTTAATGCTTTCAATATTTAAATTTTGAGATAACAAATTTAAAGGAAAAATAAATACAACACCTAAAACAAAAAAATTGAATAATAAGGCGTAAAGAGTGTTTAAACAGGTTTCTTGTATCATAACTTAAAGCGAATTGTGTAATATTTTAAAATAAAAATGAAGAACCATTAAATTTAAAACAACAATCAATAAGATGTTAGTTCTTAACTGAAATAAAATGATTTCAAAAAGTAGATAACATAAATTATGCCAATCAAATAAATTATTAGCATATTTGATAATGTCAAAACTGCTAAAACTCCTATAATTTATCTTAAATTACAAATCAAAATTTTGTTTAGAATTGAATTTAAGGACTTGCAGCAGAGAATAATTAATATGAATTATAAGTAATTTAAATGAAATGTTAATTAATTCCAAAAAAAATCATTACACGAAATTGAATTTCTGGTATAGAAAGTTGAATATTTTTAATTTTCCCCTAATTTATACTTCTCTTCCGCTGCTTAAAGCTTTTTTATTTAAAAAATAAAATGAACTTCAAAAAACATAAAATACTTTTTTATAACTAAAATTTGCTGATTTTCAGTATACTATAAGCACCATTTGGTGGCATAGTTTTTAGTCTTTAAGTCATTAATTATAATAAAATTAACCTACTATTAAAAAAAATGATATATACTTTAAATCTTGAAACTATATAATTACATTTACACAATGTTTAAATAAAATAAAACTTTCAAATTGTTTGTTTTTTTTGAACAAATTCTAACCATAGACGTATTTAAACAATATAAGAAGGTCTATCGACTTTTTTGATTTAATCGTTTTTTATATAAGTTTGACTAAAATTCTATATTATAATAAACAAATTTGGAGCAGATGATTAATATATTTGTTAATATAAATGAATTTAATGGCTATTTTAAGATAGACTTTAGATCTATTTTTCTGTTTAAATGTGTTTATAATTATAGTTTAAGTAGTAAACTGATTAGTATTTATCATTTTGCTCTTTGTATGTGTCAAAAAAAAATACCATCACTTTTTTTATACCCTTCAAAAAGATATTTAATTAATTATTGTAAAATAGCATGAAAAAAATTAACATTATTTCTCGATTTTTCGAATTTGCTTTTTTGTGGACAGCCTTACTTGGCCTGTCTTTTATAAGCAATGCACAACCGTGTGATCCTCCGGTAGAGTTTTGTCCCAATTTGGGTGAATCTTTTACCATAACTCCTCCAACAACATTTGCAGATGGAGCCTGGTTTGATGCAAACGGTGTTAACCTGGGCTCTGGTGATGCAACCGGAGCCATTACTATTACAGAACCAGGTACTTATTCTTATTTAGGTTCTGATGCCGATGGTTGTCCTGTCGAAACTTGTTGTCCTATCGAAATTGTTCAACCTTGTTCCTGTTTCGAGCCTCTCGAACTCTGCGTTAATTTAGGTGAAGTTGTCGATATTACTCCCCCGGCTGTACTCGCTGGAGGTGAATGGTTTGATGAAAACGGTGTAAGCCTCGGAGCTGGTGATGCAAACGGCTTAATAACAGTCAGCGCAGGTGGTAGCTATACCTATTCTGGTGATGATCCTAACGGATGTCCAACAGAAACCTGTTGCCCTATTGTAGTAACAGAAATTTGTTGTTCTGATGGCCCAGATAAAGATGGTGACGGCGTTGCAGATGCAGATGATCCTGATAAAGATAACGACGGTATTTTAAATGTCGATGAAGATGTTTCAATTCCTGGTGATTGTAATACGCCAGACTTGAGTGCCTTATTTGGTGACCCTGCTGCTAATACAACTTTAGCAGGTGTAACTATTGGTGGTGCTACTATAACCTTAACCAATACCTTTACAGGTGGTGCCGGCCAAGATGAAGATATAATAAATGCCAGTCAAACTACTGGTGATTTGGGTATTCGTCAAGGTGTTTTAAATTCACCAGACGCAGGCGACCAAATGATCAATACATATACCTTTAGCCAACCAGTTTGTAATTTAAGAATGACGGTTTGGGATATTGATAGAACAGATCTTTTAACAGTTGAAGGGTCCAATGGAGGCGTTCCAGTAACGATGACAGTTATTAACCCAGGAGCATTGTTAGATTCTGTAACAGGTTCTGGAACAACTCTGATAACAGCAGATGAAGATGGAAATTTACAAGATCCTGGTGGAACAGACTATGGTTTCGTGGTAGTGTTTGACGATTGTGTTGATGAAGTAGTATATACTTTTAATAATGAAGGTGATGTAAACAATACAGGTGGTTCTTATTCTGTAACCTTTACTGAAGGTTGTGGTGCATCTGTTTTAAGTACCGATACTGATGGCGATGGTGTACCTAACTGTTTAGATTTAGATTCAGATAATGATGGTATTCCAGATGCAATTGAGGCATGTGGGGATATATCATTAATATTAGAAGATTGTTCTTTAGATTTTGATGGAGACGGAGAATATAATTTAGATGCTACTGGTTGCCCAACAGGGGTATTACTCAATATTTGTGCTCAAGCACCAATTGATTCAGATGGAGATGGAATACCAGATTTCTTAGATTTAGATTCTGATAATGATGGATGTGCCGATGCTGTTGAATCATCATCAAATACTAACCCTAATGTAAATGAAGATACTTTTGAAAATCCAGCAGTTGATATTTGTGGATTAGTACTTGCTGGCACCTTCGCTCCTTGTCAAGTTCCAGTTACAACCTCTTGGATTAATCCAGGAGATGATAATTGTGATGGATGTCCAACAGATGGCCCAGACAAAGATAGAGATGGCGTGCCTGATTCAGCAGATATTGATGATGATAATGACGGTATATTAGATGTTGATGAAGGTTGTATAACTGTGCCAGATTTCTGTAGTACACCGGATTTAGCTTCTTTAGATGGTACTACTACAAATGGTTTAGGTGTCTTTAATGGAGCTAATCTTACAGCTGGTAATGCAGTAATAACTGGTACTCGCACATTTGGTGGCGATGCTCAATTAGATGAGGATGAAATAAATCCTTCTCAAACCACAGGTGAAGTAGCTATTAGACAAGGCTTGTCTGTTTCCGATGGCCCAGCCGACTTTATTGAAAATACTTACTCATTTAGTGAACCAGTTTGTGACTTAATAATACCAGTATGGGATATTGACCGTACAGATGAATTAACAATTACAGCTAATGGTCCAAATGGCCCTGTATCTATGACTTTAAGCAATATTGGAGTAGAGCTTGGCAATGATCCTGGTGATGTTGTTGCAGGTAGCGGAACCACAGCTATTAACATAGTTGAGACTGGAAATTTACAATATGCTTCAGGGCCAGACTATGCTTTTACAGTTACTTTTGATGATTGCGTGAATGATGTTGTTTTTACCTTTTGGAATAATACAGATGGAAACAATACAGGTGGTTCTTACAGTCTTGCATTCTTAGAAGGATGTACCCTGCCTGAAGATTGCGTAGGCGTAGATACTGATGGAGATGGATTCCCAGATCATTTAGATAATGATTCTGATAACGATGGTATTCCAGATGCAGTTGAGGCATGTGGTGATATCACACTTGTTTTAGAAAGGTGCATGTTAGATAATGATAACAATGCTATTTATCCTGATGCAAATGGCGATGGTTGTAGAGATGGCTTAGTAAGCACGGCATGTGCCGAAGCACCTATTGATACAGACGGAGATGGAATACCAGATTTTAGAGACTTAGATAGTGATGGAGATGGTTGTGCGGATTCAGTTGAAGCAGGAAGTGAAGAAGGAAATCCAGGCGTAAATGATCTTGCTTTTGCAGATCCTGCTGCTATAACCGATGCTTGTGGTTTGGTATTATTTAATGGAGATCCTACTTGCTTTGTACCAACAGATGAAATTTGGATTGATCCAACATTTAGCGGCTGTTGTGAAGAAGTAGCCGGTGTAGTATTTTTTGATAACGATAACGACGGTTGTCAGGCAGATCCATTAGATGGTGTGCCAGGTGTTACCGTTGAACTTTTAGCTTGTAATGCCGATGGAACAACAACCCCGGTTGCCACAACTACTACTGGAGCTGATGGTAGTTATGTATTCAATCAAACAGTAGAAGGTAGTGAAGTTTGTTTAGATCCAGATTTAACCTACCAAACACAAATAAGTAATTTACCAGCAGGTTATGCAAATAGTACAGGCGATGCCGATGCAAATGCCGATGGCGCAAGCGACTGCCCGGGCGATGAAGATGATTCTCCTGGCAATGATGGTGTATCAGCTTGTTATGATCCGGAAGATGATGATACAACTGATGGCGACGATGACCAAAATATAGACTTTGGTATTTTCCTATGCGAACACGTAGCAGGTGTAGTATTTTTTGATTTAGATAATGATGGCTGTCAAGCCGATGCAGCCGATGGAGTACCCGGTGTAACCGTTGAGTTAGCAGCTTGTAATCCAGACGGAACAACCACTGTATTAAGCAGCACGGTAACAGGGGCAGATGGTTCATATGAATTTGGTCCCGATGCAGGCCCGGATAATCTATGTTTAGATCCGGCAGTTACCTATCAAACACAAATAAGTAATACCCCGCCAGGCTTTTTAAACAGCACAGGCGACGCCAGTGCAGGTTGTGCAGGTGATGAAGATGATTCACCAGGAAACGACGGCGTATCAGAATGTTACAATCCAACCGATGATGACGCAGGTGATGGCGATGGTGATGAAAATATAGACTTTGGTATCTATCCTTGCGAACACGTAGAAGGTGTAGTATTTTTTGATAATGATAATGATGGCTGTCAAGCCGATGCCGCCGATGGTGTACCCGGTGTAACGGTAGAGTTAGCAGCTTGTAATCCAGACGGAACAACAACTGTATTAAGCAGCACGGTAACAGATGCCGATGGTTCTTATGAATTTGGTCCAGATGCTGGTCCGGATAATTTATGTTTGGATCCCGCTGTAACCTACTTAACACAAATAAGTAATTTACCACCTGGATATGATAATAGCACAGGCGATGCGAGTGCAGGTTGTGCAGGTGACGAAGATGATTCACCAGGTAACGATGGCGTATCAGAATGTTACAATCCCACAGATGATGATGCAGGCGATGGCGACGGCGATGAAAATATAGACTTCGGTATTTACTGTAATGTTGATCCTGGAACTTTAACAGGTGCATTCGAATTTTGTATTACAGACGGCATGCCAGACTTTATTCCGGCAGGTTCTATAGAGCCAGTATTCAGTGGTTCAGTGGCTACATTTAACCAATGGGTAATTACAGATGCTGGAGGCGTTATATCAGGTTTACCTGCAGATATTTATGCAGTAAATTTTGAAGGAATTGATTTGGGAACTTGTTTAATTTGGAATTTAGCTTTTGAAGACGGACTAACTGGAGCAGATGTTGGAAATACCGCCCCAGATGACTTAGATGGCTGTTTTGCATTATCTAACCCAATAGAAGTTGTTCGAATAGATTGTTGTGAACAAGTAGCCGGTGTAGTATTCTTTGATAATGATAACGATGGTTGTCAGGCAGATGCCGCTGATGGTGTGCCTGGAGTTACCGTAGAGTTATTAGCTTGTAATGCAGATGGCACAACTACACCAGTAGGCAGTACAGTTACTGGTGCAGATGGCTCTTATGTATTTGGCCCAACCCCTGAAGGTAGTGACTTATGTCTACTTCCAGATGTAACTTATCAAACACAAATAACCAACTTGCCACCAGGCTTTCAAAACAGTACCGGCGATGCCAGCGCAGGTTGTGCAGGCGATGAAGATGATTCACCGGGCAACGATGGCGTATCAGAATGTTACAATCCAAGCGATGATGATGGTGACGATGGCGACGGTGATGAAAATATCGATTTTGGAATTTACCCTTGCGAACAAGTAGCCGGTGTAGTATTCTTTGATAATGATAACGATGGTTGTCAGGCAGATGCCGCCGATGGCGTACCAGGCGTAACCGTAGAGTTAGCCGTATGTAATCCAGATGGAACGACTACAGTATTAGGTAGTACCGCAACAGGTGCAGATGGTTCATACGTATTTGGTCCGGATGCAGGTCCTGATAACTTATGTTTAGATCCAGCGATGACGTATCTTACACAGATAAGTGGTTTACCACCAGGCTTTTTAAACAGCACGGGTGATGCCAGCTCAGGATGTGCAGGTGATGAAGATGATTCACCGGGCAACGATGGCGTATCCGAATGTTACAACCCAACCGATGATGATGGTGACGATGGCGATGATGACGAACATATAGACTTTGGTATCTACCCATGTGAACAAGTAGCCGGTGTAGTATTCTTTGATAATGATAACGATGGTTGCCAGGCAGATGCCGCTGACGGTGTTCCAGGCGTAACAGTAGAATTAGCTGTTTGTAATCCAGATGGAACGACTACAGTATTAGGTAGTACCGCAACAGGTGCCGATGGTTCTTACGTATTTGGTCCTGATGCAGGTCCAGATAATTTATGTTTAGATCCAGCAATGACTTATCAAACCCAAATTAGTGGACTACCACCAGGCTTTTTAAACAGTACCGGCGATGCGAGTGCAGGTTGTGCAGGCGATGAAGATGATTCTCCATTAAACGACGGTGTATCAGAATGTTACAACCCAAGCGATGATGATGGAGACGATGGTGATGGCGATGAAAATATAGACTTTGGTATTTACCCTTGCGAACAAGTAGCAGGTGTAGTATTCTTCGATGACAATAACGATGGTTGTCAAGCAGATGCAGCCGATGGTGTACCAGGCGTAACCGTAGAGTTATTTTCTTGTAACCCGGATGGAACAGTAAGTTCAGTAGGAAGCACTACAACTGGTCCTGATGGAAGCTATGTATTTGGTCTAACGCCAGAGGGTGGTGATTTATGTTTAGATCCTGCAATAACTTATCAAACCCAAATAAGTGGTATTCCAGATGGTTATGCTAACAGTACAGGCGATGCTAGTGCCGGTTGTGCAGGTGATGAAGATGATTCACCGGGCAACGATGGCGTATCAGAATGTTATAATCCAAGTGATGATGATGGTGATGATGGAGATAGTGATGAAGACATAGACTTTGGTATTTATCCAACCGACTGTGAACAAGTGGCAGGTGTTGTATTTTTCGATCCTGATAATGATGGTTGTCAGGCAGATGCAGCCGATGGTGTACCAGGAGTAATGGTAGAACTATTAGCCTGTAATGCCGATGGTTCAGTAACCACAGCAGGCAGCACAACAACAGGACCCGATGGTAGTTATACCTTTGGTGGCGAAGATCCAATGACAGGAGACTGTGTATTAGACCAAACAATAACTTATAGTATCTCTATTAGTGGTTTGCCAACAGGAAGTAGTAACTCAACCGGAGCAGGTATGGGTTGTGATGGTGAAAATGATGATTCCCCAGGCAACGATGGCGTATCGGAATGTTATGATCCAAACGATGATGATGGAGACGATGGTGATACAGATGAACACATAGACTTTGGTATTGTACCAGGTTGCGAACAAGTAGCCGGTGTAGTATTTATAGATTCAAATAATGATGGTTGTCAGGCAGATGCTGCTGATGGAATAGCCGGTGTAACAGTAGAATTATTATCTTGTAATCCAGATGGAACGACAACCGTAGTAAGCAGTACAGCAACCGGAGCAGACGGAAGCTACGTATTTAATGATACTCCAGCAGGTGGAGATGTATGTTTAGATCCAGCCTTAACGTATCAAACCCAAATCAGCAATTTACCATCAGGCTTTTTAAACAGCACGGGCGATGCCAGCGCAGGATGTGCAGGTGATGAAGATGATTCACCGGGCAACGATGGCGTATCCGAATGTTACAACCCAACCGATGATGATGGTGACGATGGCGATGATGACGAACATATAGACTTTGGTATCTACCCATGTGAACAAGTAGCCGGTGTAGTATTCTTTGATAATGATAACGATGGTTGCCAGGCAGATGCCGCTGACGGTGTTCCAGGCGTAACAGTAGAATTAGCTGTTTGTAATCCAGATGGAACGACTACAGTATTAGGTAGTACCGCAACAGGTGTCGATGGTTCTTACGTATTTGGTCCTGATGCAGGTCCTGATAACTTATGTTTAGATCCAGCGATGACATATCTTACCCAAATAAGTGATTTACCACCAGGCTTTTTAAACAGCACCGGTGATGCCAGCGCAGGCTGTGCAGGTGACGAAGATGATTCACCATTAAACGATGGCGTATCAGAATGTTATAATCCAAGCGATGATGATGGTGACGATGGCGACGGTGATGAAAATATCGATTTTGGTATTTACCCTTGCGAGCAAGTGGCAGGTGTAGTTTTCAACGACATTGATAACGATGGCTGTCAGGCAGACCCAGGCGATGGCGTAGCGGGCGTAACCGTAGAATTATTTGCTTGTAATCCGGATGGTTCGGTAAGTTCGGTAGGCAGCACAGTAACTGGTGCAGATGGTTCTTACGTATTTGGTTCAACAGCCGAAGGCGGAGACTTATGTTTAGATCCAGCGGTAACGTACCAAACACAAATTAGTAATATTCCTGCAGGCTTTACCAATAGCACAGGAGCAGGCGTAGGTTGTGTTGGCGATGATGATGATTCCCCAGGTAACGACGGTGTATCAGAATGTTATAATCCAAGTGATGATGATAACGACGATGGCGATGATGATGAAAACATAGACTTTGGAATTTACGAAACGCCATGCGAGCAAGTAGCCGGTGTAGTCTTTTTCGATGCAGACAACGATGGCTGTCAAGCCGATGCAGCAGATGGAGTACCAGGTATAATGGTAGAATTATTAGCTTGTAATGCAGATGGTTCAATAACCACAGCAGGCAGCACAACCACAGGACCGGATGGTAGTTATACTTTTGGCGGAGAAGATCCAACAACAGGTTTATGTTTATTAGATGCTGATATAACTTATAGTATTTCAATAAGCGGTTTACCAGCCGGCAACAGTAACTCAACCGGTGCAGGCACAGGTTGCGATGGTGAAAATGATGATTCACCTGGCAACGATGGAGTATCAGAATGTTATGATCCAAGTGATGACGATCCAACAGATAGAGACGAGGACGAGCATATTGATTTCGGTATAGTACCAGATTGCGAGCAAGTAGCTGGTGTAGTTTTCAATGACATTAACAACGATGGTTGCCAAGCCGATGCAGGTGATGGCGTAGCAGGCGTAACCGTAGAATTATTTGCATGTAATGCCGATGGTTCAGTAACTTCTTTAGGCAGCACAGTAACAGGCGCAGATGGAAGCTATGTCTTTAATGATACTCCAGCAGGTGGCAACTTATGTTTAGATCCAGCAGTAAGGTATCAAACACAAATCAGTAATATCCCAGCCGGCTTTACCAACAGTACAGGCGCAGGTATGGGTTGTGCTGGAGATAATGATGATTCCCCAGGTAACGATGGTGTATCAGAATGTTACAATCCAAGTGATGACGATCCAACAGATGGCGATGATGATGAAAACATTGATTTTGGTATTTATGAAACACCTTGTGAACAAATATCAGGAACAGTATTCTTCGATGCAGACAATGATGGTTGCCAAGCCGATGCCGCTGATGGCGCACCAGGCGTAACCGTAGAATTGTTAGCATGTAATGCCGATGGTTCAGTAAGTACAGCAGGTAGCACAACTACCGGCCCAGATGGTAGCTATACTTTTGGAGGAGAAGATTCAACCACAGGTTTATGTTTATTAGATGAAAATACAAGTTATAGTGTATCAATAAGTTTACCAGCAGGTAATAGTAATTCTACAGGCGCAGGTATGGGTTGTGCTGGAGATAATGATGATTCTCCAGGTAACGATGGCGTATCAGAATGTTATGATCCAAGTGATGACGATCCAACAGATGGAGACGAGGACGAGCATATTGATTTCGGTATAGTACCAGATTGCGAGCAAGTAGCCGGTACTGTTTTCAATGACGTTGACAATGATGGTTGTCAGGCAGACCCAGGTGATGGTGTAGCGGGCGTAACAGTAGAGCTATTCGCTTGTAATGCAGATGGTTCAGTAACTTCAGTAGGAAGTACAATAACAGGAGCAGATGGTTCTTACGTATTTGGCCCTACAACAGTAGGTGGTGATCTATGTTTAGATCCTGAAGTAACGTATCAAGCACAAATCAGTAACATCCCAGCAGGCTTTACAAATAGTACAGGTGCAGGTATGGGTTGTGCAGGTGATAATGACGACTCACCAGGGAATGATGGCGTATCGGAGTGTTACAATCCAAGTGATGATGATGCAACAGATGGCAACGATGATGAAAGTATTGACTTTGGTATTTATGAAACACCTTGTGAGCAAATATCAGGTACAGTATTCTTTGATTCAGATAACGATGGCTGTCAAGCAGATGCAGCAGATGGTGCACCAGACGTAACCGTAGAGTTATTAGCTTGTAATTCAGATGGTAGTGTAACTTCAGTAACAAGTACAACAACAGGACCAGATGGAAGTTATACCTTTGGTGGAGAAGACCCAACAACAGGTTTATGTTTATTAGATGATGACATAACTTATAGTGTATCAATTAGTTTACCAGCAGGTAGTAATAACTCAACAGGCGCAGGTACGGGTTGCGATGGCGATAATGATGATTCTCCAGGTAATGATGGTGTATCAGAATGTTACGATCCAAGTAACGATGATTCAACAGATGGTGATGATGACGAGCATATTGATTTTGGTATAATACCACCAGTATTCGATTTAGCTTTAGTAAAAGATATAATTAGCGGCGGACCATTTTCGCCAGGTGATGATGTAACATATACTATCACAGTATCCAATCAAGGAAATGTAGATGCGACTTCATTTGAAGTAACTGATTACATTCCTTCAGGAATGACATTAAGTTCAGCAGATACAAATGGTTGGACAGGTTCAGCAACTGGCCCTATTTCATTTCAAGGTGGAGCATTAGCAGCAGGGGCTAACACAGCTATTGATGTTGTGTTAACAATAGATGCAAATTTTAGTGGGACAAGTCTAGTAAATTATGCTGAAATTAGTGATGATGATAACGCTTTAGACCAAATAGATGTTGATAGTCAGCCAGATGGTGATGATAATAATGATGCTGGTGGTGACCCTGATAGTCTGGCAGACAACACCAATACTGGAAATGGAACAGGAACACCAGGTGATTCAAATCCAACAACAGATGAAGATGACCACGATCCAGCAACACTTACTTTAGCGCCACCAGGAATATTTGATTTAGCCTTGGTAAAAGCACTAGCGCCAGGTCAAGTAGCTACGGTAGGTTCTGGTTCAATCATTACTTATAATATTTCTATAATAAATCAAGGTTTGGTTGCAGCTACCAATATTGAAGTAACTGACTATTTACCAGAGTGTATGACTTTAGTTGATGGCAATTGGACAGCAGATTCAAATAATACTGCAACTATTAATATTCCAGGGCCTATTTTACCAGGTGGAACTTCTATGATTCCAATTAGCACACAGTATAATGGAGCTTGTAATGGCGCATTAGTAAACGTTGCTGAAATTTCAGAGGCTTCGGATGGTAATGGAGATCCAGTTACAGATATAGATTCTACACCTGATAATGATCCAGATAACGATGGCCCAGTAACTGATAACGTAACAGATAATACTAACGGGGATGAGGATGATAGTGACCCTGCAACAGTAAATGTAGTAGCTCCAGAGTTTGATTTAGCATTAGCTAAAGTTCTTGCTCCAGGACAATCTTCATCAGTATCTGCTGGTTCTTTAGTAACATACAATATTACAATTGCTAATCAAGGTGGAGTATCTGCAGCAAATATCCTTATAACAGATTACTTACCAGCTTGCATGAGTTTAGCAGATAATAATTGGACTGTAGGTGCAAATAATACTGCAACAATTATAATCGCTGGTCCAATTGCTGCTGGTCAATCAATTATGGTACCAGTTACAACACAATATGTAGGTGGCTGTAGTGGTTCAGTAACAAACTTTGCAGAAATATCAGATGCTACTGATGAGAATGGTGATCCTGTAATGGATATTGATTCTACACCAGATAATGACCCAGATAACGACGGGCCAGTTACAGATAATGTGACAGACAATACTAACGGAGATGAGGATGACCACGATCCAGCAGTTGTGGAGATTGAAGAAATTGTAGAACCAGATTTTGATTTAGCATTAGTTAAATTATTGGCTACAGATCAATCATCTACAATAACTACAGGCGAATTAGTAACTTACAATATTACTATAGCTAACCAAGGTGGAGTTGCAGCATCTAACATTGAAATTACAGATTATTTACCAGCTTGTATGGAATTAGCAGATGGTAATTGGACAGCAGGAGCAAATAATACTGCAACAGTAGTTGTGCCTGGTCCAATAGTTCCTGGTCAAGTAGTTACAGTACCAATTACAACACAATATGTAGGTGGCTGTAGTGGTTCGGTAACAAACTTTGCAGAAATATCAGATGCTACTGATGAGAATGGTAATCCTGTAACAGATATTGATTCTACACCAGATAATGATCCAAATAACGATGGTCCGGTAACTGATAACGTAACTGACAATACAAATGGAGATGAGGATGATAGTGATCCTGCGGTAGTAAATATTGAAGAACCAGAATATGATTTAGCCTTAGTTAAGCAATTAGCAGCAGGTCAAGCATCAACAATCAGTAGTGGATCTTTGGTATCTTACAGCATAACAGTAACCAATCAAGGAGATGCTACAGCTTCTAACATCGAAGTTGTAGACTACTTACCAGCTTGTATGACTTTAGCAGATGGTAGCTGGACAGCAGGTGTGAATAACACAGCAACTATTACGTTGCCAGCTTCATTAGGAGCAGGTCAATCAACAACCGTTACTATTACCACACAATATGTTGGTGGCTGTAGTGGTTCAGTAACAAACTTTGCAGAAATTTCAGACTTTACAGATGAGAATGGCAATCCAGTTACTGATGTAGATTCTACTCCAGATAATAATCCGAATAATGATGGTCCGGTTACAGATGATGTTACAGACAATACTAACGGTGATGAGGATGATAGTGATCCTGCGGTAGTAAATATTGAAGAGCTTGAGTTTGATTTAGCGTTACAAAAAACGTTGGCAGCTAACCAATCAGCAACAGTAGCAATAGGCGATTTAATTACTTATGATGTTGTAATTTACAACCAAGGTGATGTTACCGCTTACAATATTGAATTGATTGATTACTTACCGAGTGGTTTAACTTTTGTACCAGATGCAAATTGGGCAGCAGGCCTTGTTTCAAATTCTGCAGTAACTACAATTCCTGGGCCATTAGTTCCTGGCGGCAGTATTACTGTTAAGTTATTTGCAAATGTTAATGCATCAGCTTCTGATGGCGATTTAGTGAACTTTGCAGAGATTAAAGGTGCTACTGATGAAAATGGAGTACCACAAACTGATATAGATTCTACACCAGATGCTATTAATGGTAACGATGGTCCAGTTTCTGATGACGTAATAGACAATACTAATGGTGATGAAGATGATCATGATCCTGCAGTAGTAATGTTAGTTACTCCTCAACCTGGTTTTGACTTGGCAATTAAGAAGCAGCGTTCACCAATACAAGCAAACCCAGTTCAAGTTGGTGGCACGGTAACGTTTTATATTTCTGTAGTTAACCAAGGAGATATTACAGCAGACAATATTCAAATTGTAGATTATATTCCAGCAGGTTTAACATTAGCAGATCCTAATTGGACTGCAGGTCCGAATAATACTGCTACTTATACTTTGGATGTGGCATTAGCTCCAGGAGCAGCTGCAACTAGAACTATAGTATTTTTAGTAGATGGAAGTGCAACAGGTACACTTGTAAACTTTGCAGAAATATTTGCTGCAACTGATGAGAACGGAGTTCCACAAACTGATGTGGATTCTACACCAGATCAAGATAATACAAACGATGGGCCATATACAGATAACGCTTTCGATAATGAAAACGGAGATGAAGATGATCATGATCCTGGCTTTATTGATGTAATTGGAGGTCCAATAGTAATTAACTGCGCTTATGTAGCCGCCAATAACTTAGACATTTGCGCTTACATAGCAGGTAACCCAGCTTTAGCAGCAGCAGATTGCGATAACGGTGGCGTTAGTAATGCAGTAGAATGTGCTAATGGTACAGATCCAAATGATCCGAGTGATGATTTCCCACCAGTAGTTGATTGTGATTATTATCAGGATAATGGTATTAATATTTGTATATTAATATCAGCAGATCCGACAGGTGAATTAGCTTTGGGCGATTGCGATAACGGCGGTGTTAATAACATTACAGAGTGTTTTGATGGAAGAGATCCATTTGACCCAAGAGATGATAATCCAACTCCAGTAATTGATTGTGATTACATTTTAGAAAATGGCTTAAATATATGTGCCTTAATAGCAGCCGATCCAACAGGGCCAATCGCTCTTGCTGATTGTGATAATGGAGGTGTAAGTAATTACATTGAGTGTAAACGTGGCGAAGATCCATTTGATCCAAGCGATGATTGCCAAGCTGCTTTAGATCACGGTTTAAATATTTGTGCAGAAATTGCTGGCAATCCAATATTATTAGCAGCAGATTGCGATAATGGTGGTGTAAGCAACGGTGATGAATGTGCGAATGGTACCGATCCAACAGATCCGAGTGATGATGTTGTTGATCCACCAGTAATTGACTGTGCTTATATTGCACAATTCGATTTAGACATTTGTGCGTATATAGTTGGTAACCCAGCCTTAACTGCAGCAGATTGCGATAACGGTGGAGTAAGTAATGCAGAAGAGTGTGCTAACGGTACCGATCCAACAGATCCGAGTGATGATTACCCTGTTGGGCCAAACAATCCACCAGTAATAAAATCACCAGCAAATGGAGCTGATTTCTGTGCAGCGCCTTATGTACCATTTACAATTTGTGTAGATGTGAATGATGTTGATGGCGATAATGTTAGCATCTGTGATATTGAAACTTTATCTAACTGTAACATTAATGAAGTAAACGAATTATGCTTTGTTTATGTGGCCTTACCATTACAAGAAGGTTTAGATCAAGTTACCATTACTGTTTGTGATGATGGTTCGCCAGTATTAACAGACCAAATAATAATCAACATTAACGTAGGCTGTGGCACACCAATAGCTAATAACGATGCTATTGTAACTAACGATAATGGTTATGGTGTTGTTAATCCACTTGCTAATGATTTAGCAAACGATTCTTGCAACGCAGGTATTACTTTAACTAATATTGTTTCAGGCCCATCAAACGGTGGAGCAATGATTGTAAATGGAGAAGTTCAATACCAGGCCGATGCAGGTTTTGGAGGAAGCGATCAAATTGTTTACGAAATATGTAATGATTGCGGTAACTGCAGCACAGGTGTAATAACAGTAGATGTACAAGTAACAACAGAATGTGAAAACATTTATACGGCTTGTACTTCACCAATTACCCCAGTTGAAATTTGTGTTGATTTCTGCGCTGTACCAGGTGCATCAATAACAGAAATTGAAACCTTGTTTGAATGTAGTATTACCATTACTCCACCAAACTGTTTCACTTACATACCATTACCAGGCTTAACAGGTACTGATACTGTAGAAGTATTTGGTGAAGATAGTAGTGGCAATAGCGACATAGCTTATGTTTATGTAGATGTAGAAGGTTGTGGAGGTGTATTAGTTAGAAATGACGAAGCAGTTACCTTACAAGAAGAAAGTATTACTATAAGTGTACTGTCAAATGATGATAGCGAGTACAATTGGGAAGAAATTACAATTGCAGCAGAAGCGGTATATGGTTCAACCAGAGTTAATTTAGATGGCACGATTACTTACTATCCAAACCAACATTATGTAGGTTTAGATGCCTTTAGCTATACCACTTGTGATGATAAAGGCCAATGTGGAACAGCTAAGGTTGATATAGTTGTAGAAGAAGTATTACGAACTTTACCAACACTATATGATGATCTTGTTTCTACTTATGCAACAGCAGCAACAACAATTGATGTATTAAACAACGATTTAAATCCGAGCAATACACCACTTACCATAGTGGCGGTAACGCCAGCTTTAAATGGTAATGTTGATATTGTAGATAATGCTTTAGTTTATACCGCTAATGCAGGCTTTATTGGTAACGACAGAGTTGATTACATTGCTTGCGATAACGGTGGCAACTGTGAAACAGCAAGAGTTAATATTTCTGTATTACCAGAAGTGATAACAGTAACAATACCAGAAGTTGAGTTACCAGAAGAAACTGTTGTAGAAACAACAACTGAAGAAGCAGCAGAAGAAACGGTAGAAGAAGAAGAATTAAAAATAGAAGGTTTCGAAATTGTATCTGTAATTAGCTATGGCGACCTTGTTAAAGTTAGCTTTACTAATACTGTTGAAGAGCGTGTTGATTATAGCTTAGTTGACGTAGCAGGCAGAATAAGAGCGAATGGCAAAGTTACCAGCATCAATGGTATTAATACTATTGAAATTGATAAGTCGACCCTTGAAACAGGAATGTTCTTGATTTACTTAAATAACAAGTTTAATTCAGATTATCAAAAACTGTTTATTAAATAGTAACTAATAAAATAAACAATAAACATACAGAACCCGTTTGGAGCTAAAATTCCAAACGGGTTCTTTTTTATTGTAATTTAATCGTAAAAACTATTTTAAAATATTATTGGTTTATTTTTGTAAAAAAAGGAAAACCCTTTGAAGTTAATTAGAAAACCACATATTGAGCTTTTAGAAACAATTGGTAAACAAGCCGATTTATTAAATTACCCTTGTTATATAGTTGGCGGCTATGTTAGAGACAAGCTGTTAAACAGGCCATTTAAGTACGATATTGATATTGTATGCGTAGGTAGTGGAATTGAACTTGCAAAAGCAGTAGGCAATGCTGTAAATGCAAAGGTTACTGTTTTTAAAAATTTTGGTACTGCAAGTCTTAGAATTAATAATATTGATATTGAGTTGGTAGGAGCCAGAAAAGAATCATACCAAAGAAATTCTAGAAAGCCGATAGTTGAAGATGGAACATTAGAAGACGATCAAAATAGACGAGATTTTACAATAAATGCAATGGCGGTTTGTATAAATGCTATTCATTTTGGTAAACTAATTGATCCTTTTAACGGAGTTGAAGATTTAAAAAATGAATTGTTAAGAACCCCTTTAGACCCAAAACAAACTTATGACGATGACCCTTTGCGTATGTTACGGGCGGTACGCTTTGCCAATCAACTTAATTTTAAAATTGATCCTCTATCCTTAAAAACTATTAAAGATTACAGCGAAAGGTTAAATATTTTAAGCAAAGAAAGAATTACTGATGAATTAAATAAAATTATATTATGTGATAAACCTTCAATTGGTTTTTATCTGTTAGATGAAATAGGCTTATTACAATACATTTTGCCCGAAATGCTAAAACTAAAGGGTGTAGATTATGTTGACGGGAAAGGCCATAAAGATAACTTTATACATACTTTAGAAGTTTTGGATAATGTTTGTAAAGTAAGTGAAGATTTGTGGTTGCGCTGGGCGGCAATTTTGCACGATATTGCGAAACCTAATACCAAACGTTTTGATAAAGTTAACGGCTGGACTTTTTATGGACACGAAGTGGTTGGTGCAAGAATGGTACCTAAAATTTTTAAACGCTTAAGGTTGCCGTTAGATGCTAAAATGAAGTTTGTGCAAAAGCTGGTAGCCTTACATTTAAGACCAATAGTTTTAGCAAAAGAAGAAGTAACAGAGTCGGCTGTAAGGAGATTATTGTTTGATGCTGGAGATGAGATAGATAAGTTAATGCAGCTCTGCGATGCAGATATTACCACTAAAAATGAATGGAAACAAAAACGATATTTGAGAAATTTTGAACTGGTTAGGGTTAAGTTAAAAGAGGTAGAAGAAAAAGATCATATCAGAAATTTTCAACCACCTGTAAGTGGAGAGATAATTATGAAAAGTTTTGGTATTGGCCCATCTCGTGAAGTAGGTACAATAAAAAATGCAATAAAAGAAGCTATTTTAGATGGTGAAATTAATAACAATTATAATGAAGCTTATAGTTTTATGCTTACACAAGCAAAAAAATTAGGTTTAACATTAGTAGAGTAAAAATAGTGAACACCACAAAAAAAAATAAACTAATTGTTGTTTGCGGCCCAACTGCGGTAGGTAAAACAAGTTTAGCAATCGAATTAGCAACGTATTATAAAACGGAAATTATTTCAGCTGACTCTAGGCAATTTTATAAGGAATTGAATATTGGTACTGCAAAGCCATCTTTTAATGAGCTTTCAATTATAAAACATCATTTCATAAATAATTTAAGCATTACAGATGAATACAGTAGTGGAAGCTATGAAAAAGAGGTACTTCAACTGTTAAATGGTTGGTATAAAAAAAACTCAAAGCCAATTATAATTGCTGGTGGATCGGGTTTATTTATTAAAGCTGTTTGCGAAGGCTTTGATGCGCTACCTAAAATTGATGAAAAAATTAGAAACAACTTAAAAACTTTTTTTTTGAAAGATGGAATTAAGGCACTTCAAAAAAAATTAGAAATAAATGATCCACACTATTATGAAATAGTAGATAAAAACAATCCACAAAGATTAATTAGGGCTTTAGAGGTTATTAAATGTACTGGTAAATCCTACTCATCATTTTTAAAAAAACAACCGAAACCAAGGTTTTTTGATAGTGTTTATATAGGCTTAAATATTGATAGAAATTTGCTATACGAACGTATAAATTGTAGAGTGGATATTATGATGGAAAGTGGTTTACTGGCTGAAGTAGAAAGTTTATACAATTACAAACATTTAAAGGCATTACAAACAGTTGGCTATACCGAATTGTTTGAATATTTAGATGGGAAATTAAACAAAGAGCAAGCTGTAGCTTTGATAAAACAAAACACAAGGAGGTATGCAAAACGACAAATAACTTGGTTTAAAAAAATTGAGAATATGAAATGGTTTGAACCACAAGAATTGGAAGCTATCAAATCTTATATTGATCTTAAAATATAAAGAAGTTAGAATTTATGATATAACTCAAAGGCTTTTTTGTAACTGCGATGTTGTTGTACCTTTAAGCGGTTAGCATTATTTTGTGCTGCTTTTAATTGATTAGGATAAGGTGAGGTTTGCAAATCATTATGAAGATATTCTCCTTCTTTTAACAATAATGTATGATGTTCAACAGAAAAATTGGTGCTTAAAAAAGTAGTTTCAAAACGTTTGTTTATATCTTCAATAATAGGGTCAATACCTTTTACAAGAGTTTCAAAATGTACTATTAAACAATGCTGCTTTACAGGAAGCACTTTATTATAAAACTGAATATAAGAGGCAAGAGCAGTTCCAATATTTAAACGATTATCCCAAGTTATTAAAGAAGCAATTGCATCTTTGGGCTCCCGAATTAGTAATACAACCGGAGTTTGTTGTGTTACCGCTTTAATTATTTGAACCGCCGAATGATAATGATGTGCTACTTGAACATCTACATTTACCATCTTAAAAAAATTAATAAAATAAGAGTTACCCGACCGCTGAAAACCTTCTACACATAGTTGAGTTTTTGAGCTAATAATATTTCCTTCACCAAAATTTCTATACTTATTTAAAAAAAATAGAATGGTAGAATTACCTAAAGTGTTACCTACATAAAACCTCAAGTTTTTTTCAAAACGCGTCATACCTCAAAAATAATTTGATTTTTACCAACGGTTCATCCAAAGTATTTTACGCAACATTTTTATGCCGGTAAGCAAATTTTGGCCTTTGCTTAAAGTATCTTTAGTATATATCACATCAATAGGGCTTTCTAAAAACTTGGCGTTGTTTACTTTTATATTTCGAATCATTTCAACACTAAACTCAAAGCCATTAAAATTTAGTTTAGATTTTTTGGCGAAATCGGCGGTAAAAGCTTTCATTCCGCTTTGGCTATCTGTTACACGCACACCAGTTACAAAGTAAGTAATAACATTAGCAATTTTGTTATAAAAAATTCTGGTTGCAGGTATCTTATTGGTTTTCTTCAAAAAGCGACTTCCAATTACTATATCAACTTGTTTGTTAATTAATAAATCTATTAAACTTTTAATATCTGCAGGCATATGCTGGTGATCTGCATCAATAGTAACAATTATTTCAGCATTTTTTTGCAGGGCATACTCAATACCAGTTTGAGTAGCAGCCCCAGCCCCAAGGTTTATTAAATGATTTACTATACAAACTCCAAATTTTTTTGCTACATCGGTTGTATTATCTTTACTACCATCGTTTACAACAATAATATTGCTATAGCCTGCATTTAAAATTTGATGCAGTACACCGGCAATTCTATTGCCCTCATCTTTAGCTGGTATTATTATATAAACGCCCTTGTTGTGCAATTTTTTTAATTTATTTTAAAAATGGCGTAGCTACCTTCGGTTTTTATTTCATTACTAAATAAGCCATATTCTAATCCTCTTTCGGTTTCAATTATTCTATCAGTAGCTATTAAATTAAGCTCTTTGTTATTATACACATAATTCATAAAATTTTTATATTTCTGTTGTACCGATTTTTCTGGAGTTTTATCAACCCTGTAAAGTTTTAAATTTATAAGAATGTATCTAAACCCGTAAGCTTTAAGTACTTTAGTTACCGTTACTTTATCATTGTCATATTTATTTAATATTACTTGAAAAAGTGCCAATAGGTTGTCGTTTAACAAGCGTTGGTTATTTTTTTTGATGAAGTAGGGAAACATCGTACCAACACTATAAACTAAATTATCGTTTTTATTTATGCCTTTTAAGGCTTGGTCTAAACCTGGAAAATAATTTTGTATTAAATTTTCCTGGCTAAAACGTTTACCATTTTCTTCAATAGCTCCAATTTGATATTTTACTATTGGCGCATCAAAAATATGTACACCAGCAGATTTGTCTATTTGATAAATATTTGAAATTCGTAAAGTAAAAGCAGCTCCTAACCAAATTATCACAATTGATATAAAGGCATAATTAAAAATTTTAGAAATTCCTTTTTTAGTATTTTTCGAAAAATAAGCAAACAAAAACAAAAAAAGCAGGCTAATAACCAAGTAACCATACCAAATAATACCAGCAGAAAATGCCAGCCAAAGGAAGGCAAAAATAAGAGCCGACATCCCTATAAGTTTAACTAACTCTCTTTTTGAGTTAAGGTATTTATCTAATAAAAAAGATCCTAATAAAAATAACAATACTAAAATAGGATAGGTAATGTGATCAAAATTTCCACTATATTGAAGTAAAAATTTATCTATTGGTTGATATAAATTGTAGCTTATTTTGTATAGGGAAACAATAATATTATCAACCGGGCCACCAACATAATCCTTATCAAAATTATTTAACCAAGCAGGATCGGAAGAAAGAGAAATTCTTGTTAATTTATTTTTTAATAAAGTACCGTTTGCGGTAGATATTAGTGCCAGTAGAAGTGTCAGCAACATTATAATAATGCCATAAACAGGCTTTTTTCGGAAACCTAACATTAAAACAATAGGAATAAACATTAATAGTAAAAAACCTATTTCAACATAGTAAGATTCAATGTTGCTGTTTACAGATGAGTCGTAGGGTAAAGAAAGATACCTTATTGGTAATGTTTCATAGCCAAAATAGCGCTGTATTTCTTCTCTAATTAATTGTCGTTCTCTTTGAACCTCTGTATCAGATTTTTTATCGGCATTAACCTGAGCCAAACTATTATGAGCACATAATAACAATACCGTAAAACAGCTAAGTATGGTAAAAAAACGTATAACTTGCAATTGCTTCACTTTATTTTTTGCCTTTAATTTTTTTCCAATTTCTGTCTAATGCTTCAACGGTAATAGCAGGACCAATTTGCTTGCCATTAATAAGTACCATTATATTAGTTGATTTAGTTTCGAGATAACTTTTGCCTAACCAGGGAAAAAAAGAAAGTAAGGCAACACTACCATATATAATTGAACTGCGCAGTTTATGCGTAAATAAATCTCGCTCTTTTACAAAGGCTACAGCAAGAAAAACTAAACTTAAGGCAAGGCAAACGTATTTAACCAAATCTGCACTTAAATGATATTCTCTTAATCCACTAATAGCATCTGCTTTTATAAATAAAGATAATGAAAAAGAAAAGAAAAATATGGCCAAATAACCAAACTTACCTTTTTTTATAAGCCAAATACCTGCTACCAAAGCTAATGCAATAAAGTAAGATGTAATTTTTATACCTACAGAATAACCCGTAAGCATACCCATTAAAATTAAGTATTTGTTGTTTGATGCTCTAATTTTTTTAAACAACTTATTGTTATGAAGTTTTTGTAAAAAACCAAAAGAAAAATTTGATACACGGTGATCTTCATTTTTATTATCTGTATTGATGTTGCTAAAATACCAATATATAAATGTGATTATTATGCTTAATTGAATAAACAACAAGCCCAAATCTACTTTTAATTCTTTACTAGATTGATGAACAATACTGGGTGTTATATAAAAGGCAGCTAAGCCTATCAATAAGTAGTTAATATTAATGTTTAACCATTTGCCTACATAAAACATGGCAAATAATGTAAAAATACCACCTAGAGCAGATAAGCAAAGCGCTACTTCCGTCATATTAAAAAGCACATAACCTAATGCCATAAACAACGACCAATTATGCGGTTGATAGCCTTGCACTAACGAACCATGTGTGCTAATAAGCGATGGCAGGTTTATATATAATGTTAAAGCATCGTAACCTGTAGGTATTGGGCGCAATAACTGGTTGAAATTAATTGCTGTAATTATTAATAACGCACTAATACCAATTGCACCTAACCAATTTAAATCTTTGGGTATTGCAATTGGTTGAACCAATGCTTTTAAAAAGCTTAATGTTTTTTTCCAGCGTAAAAAAATTATTATCAAAAATACAGCAGCTACTGCAAACCAATTTAGCATACTAACCAAACCTAACACAAATAGTATAGTAGTAACTAACATAATACCAGTAGCCATTTCAACAACAAAGGAGGCGGTATTTTTAAAATTTAAACCAAATAAATCGCAAAACCAATTACCTAAAACCCTACAGGTAAGCATTACAAAAAATGTGGCGGCGCTTACAGTTAGCACTCTTCCTGAAAAGAATAAAATGTTGCCAAAAGAAAAATTGTGTATTAATTCAACTTTGTTTATGAGCATATTAACCTCATTAACCTTTACAATGTAGGCAATAAGGCTAATGCACATAAGTAAAAAAATGGTAACAAATATGCCTAACCAGCTTATTAGTTTAAATTTTACAGTTTTATGGTTTTCTGTAATATCTTTGGTTACGTGAGCAGCAGCAATTTTCTTTCGCGCTCTATTTTTTTTGACTTTCTGTTTACCAGTAATTATTTTTTGCATATTTACATTAACAAACAAACACACACATATTGTGAAAAAAATATAAAAACCGGTTAATGCAAAATATCTGAAATTATCAACTGCATAGTAATATAGTGGATGTTTTTGAAAATAATCTCCAAAAACGAATAAAATCCAAAAAACAGAAAAAATTACGAGTAGTAAATTGTATAATTGTTTCAAACTATTTTTTTTATGGCCTGCATCAAAATAACTATATTTAGACCAATTTTAGAAAAATTAGTTACGCACATAAAAACAAAAATATAACTTTACACCGATATTATACAGTAATAACTGTATAACTTAAGACACTTTACAATAAATTGCCATTAAATTGATTGAATTAGAAATATATCAGTGGTTAGTACCACTTTTTAGTCTTTTCTTTTTAGTAAGAACAGGACTACAATACTCAAGGAAGAGAAGAACAGTAGCTAGCACAATTATTTGGTTTATATTTTGGATAGTAACAATGGTATTAGCAATAATACCTAATGAAATTTCTGATAGTATCGCAAAAATTCTCGGTTTTAAAAGTAATATTAATGCTATAATATTTGTAGCATTAGGCATGCTTTTTTTATTAGTGTTTTATCTTTCTTCATCTATTGAAAGGTTAGAAGCAAAAATTACAATGTTAATAAGAAAGCAAGCTATTGAAAGTAAAGAGTTGGATGATAAGCAAAAACAACTAACAGAGTTAAAAAGGGATTTAGAGGCAAATTAATTATGCAAATTTTATTTGTATTAGAAAACTATTACCCCAATGTAGGCGGTGTAGAAACGTTGTTTAAAGGCTTAATAGAACAGTTGGCTGCCAAAGGCCACCAAATAAAATTAGTTACAACCAGGCTTAATACGGCTTTACCAAAAGTGGAACATTTAAACAATATTACCATTTATAGATATACTTATTTAAACCGTTATTTATTTACTTTATTGGCAATTTTTCCGGTTATAAAACATTCAAAAAATGTAGAGCTTATACACACAACTTCTTACAATGCAGCCATTCCTGCTTTTTTTGGTGCTTTGTTAAGAAGAAAAAAAGCAATTATCACCTTTCATGAAGTATGGGGCAAACTATGGTTTGAGTTACCATTTATGACTTATTTAAGTAAGTGGCTGCACTACTTATTTGAAAAAGCTATTATTAAGCTACCATTTCAAAAATTTATAGCTGTTAGTAATTTTACACAAAACAAGTTAATTGAAGCAGGAGTTGACCCAAGCAAAACAGTTACAATTTATAATGGACTAGAAGAGGCAAAATATTTAACGGAAACTAAAATTATACAAAGTGAGCCCAAATCAACATTTACAATGTGTTATTTTGGTCGCTTAGGAATTTCAAAAGGCTTAGATATTATTTTAAAAGCAGCCAAAACCCTTAAAACAGAATTTGCAAATAGCAAACTAATACTAATAATACCCAAAACTCCTGAATCATTTTTTAATAAAATACTTCATTTAATTAAACAGTATAAATTAGAGCAATACATAACCTTGCATCATAATTTAACACAAAATGATTTAAGTAAGCAGCTGAAAACTGCAGACTGCGCTTTAATTCCATCATACAGCGAAGGGTTTTGTTTTGCTGCAGCTGAATGTGTAGCATTGGGCGTACCTATAATTTCATCACAAAAAGGTGCATTAACAGAAGTTGTAAGCGGCCAGTATATTGAAATGGAAAATTTAAGCTCTGAAGCTCTAATAAAAGCAGTAAAAAGTGCTTATAATAATGAATGGCAGTATAAACCATTAAAAAAATTTCATTTAACAGCTTCTCATCAGGCTTACTTTAATTTATACAAAAACTTAGTAAACCAGCTTAACACTAAATGAAAATTGTTTTTTTGGCAGATGCTTTAGATACACAAAAAGCTGGCATACATTACTATTGTGCAGGTTTGCTTACTGCTTTAGATGAATTAGCATCTGAACATCAACTATATGTAGTAAGGCCAAAAGCTAAAAAACTGTTTAAAAATATAATAGAAATTGAGGTGCCAATTAATAAGCACATACCATTACACCAACGTTGGCGGCAGTTTTCCATCATACCAAAAAAAATAAAACAGTTAAAACCTGATGTAGTTGTAGAATTAGCTCACTTTGGTCCATATAAGTTAGCACAAAATATAAAGCGTGTAACTTTTATTCATGATATATCGCCGGTGCTTTACCCAAAATGGCATCCAAAAGCAAGCGTTTGGGCGCACCGCTTATTGTTAAAAGGCATCTTAAAAAAAACATCACTAATACTAACTAATACCAATTTTACTAAAACTGAAATTATTAAAAAATTTCCTTTTACAAAAAATAAAATACAATTTACACATTTAGGTTGCCCATTAAAAGACGACCAATTTTTAAATAAAGAACGATCTCAAATTAAAACAGAAAAACCTTATTTTTTATATGTTGGTACTTTAGAACCTCGTAAAAACATAAGCACTTTAATAAAAGCTTTTGAGTTGTTTAAAGAAAACTATAACAACAAAAATTTTAATTTGATATTAGCAGGTGGTTGGGGTTGGAAGTATAAAAGTATTAAAACTGCTATCGCAAAATCATCTTACCAAAAAAATATTATTTGTACGGATTATGTTACCGAGGCTGAAAAAATAGAATTGCTAAAAAATGCAACAGCTTTTATCTATCCATCTTTTTACGAAGGTTTTGGTATACCTATAGTAGAAGCGATGCGATTTGCTTGCCCCGTTATTTGCTCAAATATTGGCAGCTTAAAAGAAGTAGCCGAAAACAAAGCTCTTTATTTTGAAGCAACCGATGCAGAAGCATTATGCCAAAAAATGAAGCAAATTATAGAAAAACCACTAAGCGGCGAACAAAAATTAATACTAACAAAACACGCCCAACAATTTACCTGGCAAGCAACTGCCCAAAAAACTTTACACTTTATTGAGCAATTATAGGTTTGAATTTGTTATTTTTATAACGTGAAAAAGTTTTTGCTTTGGATACCTTCTGTGCCATACCTTTTATCGTTTGGCCTAATATTGTGTGTGTTTCACGTGCTACAGGTAATTGCCTTGCGCATAGGGTACCGTGCGCATAATGCAGTTGTAACTTTAATGGTTTTGTTTTTAAACCTAAACAAATGGTGGCTGGCAAGCCCAATAAAATTTAACAACAATGCAGGTAAATGCAATTATAATAAACCTACTATTGTAATAAGCAATCACCAAAGTATGTTTGATATACCAGCTATTATTTGGCTATTGCGGCAATGGCATCCTAAGTTTATTTCAAAAAAAAGTTTAGCAGCGGGCATACCAAGTGTTTCTTACAATATTAGAAACGGAGGTTCCATATACATTGAAAGAAATAAACCGGCAGAAGCAGTTGAAAAAATTAGAAACTTTTGTGTCTATTTAAATAAACATAATAGAGCTGGCGTAATATTTCCAGAAGGCACCCGCAGCAGAGATGGAAATTTGCAACCATTTAAAACCACCGGACTTTTACAAATGTTAGAAGCTATGCCCGATGCCGTAGTTATACCCGTAACTATTGATGGCTTTTGGCGACTTACACAATACAAACTTAGGCCAATGGGCTTTTTTATAAACCTCAATGTTGCAGCCTACAAACCCATTAACAGAGCCGGTAAAACCAATGAAGAAATAATTGAAGAAGCCCAGGGTATCATTGAAAGCAATGTTTTTGATAAGCTTTAATTATTCTACTGCTAATACTGTTAATTTTGGTATGACTTAACATTAAAAAACTACTGCAAATGTTAAACGAAACATAAATTTATCTATCCAAAATATACAATTTATAAAGGTTTAACCGTTATCAAAACCATGAAAGTATCAATCGCTTTTACCAAAATAATTTATGTTAGTAGCCTAATATTAATAACTTGTTTAGCATTTGCGCAACCACCATCATTGGTCGACCAAGATAATGTTGGTATTGCTATACAAGAAAAACCATACAATAAAATTGAGTTTTGGGAAGATAGCATTGCAACTTATGCGCCCGATTTACAGAATAAAATAACTGCAGAAGATCGTTTGGCAGCCAATAAAAAAACAATTCCATTATTAGTAAAAGCTTTGCGTGAGCCAGGCAGCTTTAGCTATCCATTTAATAACTTAGAATATATTGCCAAGGCTTATGCACCCGATAGTACTTTTAGGCTATTAACCTGGTTTGTAAAATTAGATAATGGTGAAAACCGTTACTTCGGCACTATTCAACTTAACAATGAAAGTAACGATATTATTCCGTTTTTTCAAAATAAAACAGCAATTGAAAATATAAGAAATGCAGTAATAGAACCACAAAAATGGTACGGTGCTATTTATTACAACATAACCAAAGTACGTCATAAAAAAAGAAATTACTACATGCTTTTCGGTTGGGATGGCGGCAGTTTTTTAAGTACTAAAAAAATACTAGACGTGCTTTATTTTGATGATGGAGCTATAAAAATGGGCGCACCAATAATTCAATCGAAAGAAGAAAATACAACTGTAAGTCGTTTAATTTTAGAATATAAAAAAGAAGCTGCTGTAAGTATTAATTACGATGATGTTTTAGATATGATTGTTTACGACCACCTTATACCTGAAGATGGTAAAAGCTTTGGTATGTACCCAATGTATGTGCCCGATGGCAGCTACGAGGCCCTGGAGTTTAAAAAAGGAATGTGGAAATATGTAGAAAAAGTATTTCATCAAACTCAAGACGAAGCTCCAATTCCAATGCCCTTGTTTGAAGATAAAGGTCCTGTGCCAGCTGGAATCCCTAAAGAGTAAATGATTTTAACTACTATTTATTTACGCTTTATTATTTACTACATATTAGTTTAGCTAACAATTTGTAAATACTATTTTTATCCCCAACATAATAATAATACCTTTAAGCGTTTTAATATTATGAGAGGCAATTTTACGCTATATTCTATTTTATTGTTAACCTTAATGTTTGGTGGTTGCCGCACTTGGTTTAATTATGTAGATGGACAAACTGCATACATTAGCAAGCAATATGCAGTTGCCGCAAATTTGTTAGAGAACGATTATAACAAAACCACCAATCCATTAGAGCGTTCAGAAATTGCTTACAAAATTGGTGAATCGTACCGTTTAAGTAACCAACCTAAACAAGCTGCCAGTTGGTATTACATAGCAATGGAATATGCTTTAGACCCAACCGTAAGTTTAAAGTATGGTTTAATGCTAATGCAAACAGAGCAATACGAAGAGGCATTTAAAATTTTCGATATTTATGCTCGTAATAATCCATTAGATAGAAGCCGTGCCACCCGCTTAATTAATAGTTGCAAGTTGGCTACCGAATGGCAAAACGAAACATCACCTTATGAAATAAGTACTTTAGATAGTATTAATACAGTTTACTCCGATTATGCACCTGTTTTGCTGGGCAAAAATTATTTGGTTTTCTCTTCGGCAAGAAAGTTAGCGGAAGAAACAGAAAACTATGGCTGGACTGGCGAAGGATTTTCAAATATTTACAAAGCAAAATTTAAAAAACAAAAAAACCGTTTTGAAGCTCCTAAAAAAATGGAAGAAACTATAAACACGCCATTTAATGAAGGTACGGCTTGTTTTACAAATGATTATAATACTATTTTTTTTACAAGATGCGTTGATGATAACTTCACTCAAAATTTTTGCCAAATTTATACAGCTAACAAAACAGATGGCTTTTGGGGTGAAGCAGAACGATTGGTGCTTTTTACCGACTCTGTAAATGTTGGCCAGCCTTGCTTGTCGCCTAATGGTAAGCGGTTGTATTTTTCTTCGGATGCCTTAGAAGGATATGGCGAAAAAGATATTTATGTATCGCAGTTAGATGAAGATAATATATGGAGCTATCCGCAAAACTTAGGGCCCGAAATTAATACAGATGGATATGAAGGCTTTCCTTATATACATAAAAATGGTGATTTGTATTTTGCTTCAAACGGACATATTGGTATGGGCGGCTTAGATGTTTTTGTGGCAAAACCAGCTGATAAAAGTGGCCTGTCGTTTGAGAGAGTTAACAACTTAAAAAGTCCAATAAACTCCGGGGCAGATGATTTTGCGCTTATTTTTGACAAGCAAGCAAAACCACAACCAACAAAGAAATTTTTAGGACGTGGTTATTTTAGTTCTGCCAGAAAAGGCGGTTTTGGCAGCGATGATATTTATAGTTTTGATTTGTTAGAAATAGAAGAACCGCCTGTTGTAATTGAAGAAAAACCTAAAACCATAATTGAAAAGCCGAAACAAACTGTTTTTATTGTTGATGGTACTGTTTTTACTAAAACCTATTTAAATGAAGATGACCCTGCTTCGGTAACAGATAATAATACTACGGCGGCTAAGGTTTCTGTTCAAATTAGTTCAGAAAACAGTAAGGTTAATTTTAATGAACGATTAATTACAAATAAAGATGGCAAGTTTGTAAAAGAGTTGCCCTCAAATAGCGACTATAGAATAACCGCATCTTTACCTAACTATTTTAAAGAATCTTTAACCATCTCTACCAAACAAAAAACAGATTTAGATACACTTGTCGCAACGGTAACTTTGGTGCTTGATAAAATTTTTACAAACAAAGAAGTTACAATTGACAATATTTACTACGACTTAAATAAATGGGATATAAGAACTGATGCAGCCGTTGTGTTAGATGAATTGGCAATTTTACTATTTGAAAACCCTACTATAAAAATTGAAATTGGAGCACATACAGATAGCCGCGGAGAAGATAAATACAACTTGGAGCTTTCTTCAAAACGGGCTAATGCTGTTATTCAATATTTAAATTCAAAAGGCATAGCTGCAGATAGATTATCCTCAAAAGGTTATGGTGAAAGCCAACTAATTAATAACTGTGAAGATGGAATTGAATGTGCCGAAGAAGCACATCAACAAAACAGAAGAACTACATTTAAGGTAGTAGGGTAGGTTTGTTTAAATATGCTTTTACAGATTGATGAAGTCTCGCATTTCAGTACGACAAATCTATTTCGAGTGTTCGAGGCTTTATATATCATAACAATAAATAATACTGAAAAAGCGTTTTGCTGTAATTCATTGCGAAGCTTTGAATGTGCAATATCTCCGAAGGCTAAACAGGAAAATACTGCGCAATCCGTTCCGTTTTTGCCAACGCTGAAAGGCCTGCGCCGCAAATGGTATAACCGCTACTATTGGGTTTAGATTGGAAGCTTCGGTTCTTCGTTGCAAAGTTTTTTTTTTGAGTGTTTTTTGCGTTGCAAACGTACTGCTCAAGCATCTTCGTTGCTAACGAAGACGAGGAGGGTCTCGTTAAGTGTGGGACTATTAATACTATTTCGAAGGTTTTGTTGCGTTAAATTTATCATATGATTTAGTATCTATATTCTTTATTTCGCAAAGTGTTTTTTTATTATTTGAAAGAATATATTCATTGCAGTTTTCTAAGCACTTTAGATTTACATAATCAACAAATTCACTTTTAAGCTCGTCAAATATAATCTTCTTGGTATGTCTATTTTCACTTTTAATATGCGAACTATTACAAATATGTAAAAGCCAGTTGGGATTTAAAGGAAATCTAAATGCTAAAAAGTCATTAAAATGGGTGTCTTCAATTTTCCCGCCTGGCAATTGGCTAAAACCAGGATAGTCGTTTGTTATGAAAAATTTGGATTCTGGAGCTTTGTATAAATAGAATGGCAGAGAGGCTAAATATTTAGCATATTCAGTATGTAATTTGCTTTTGTACAATAACAATCTATTACATAAATCAATAGCGTAATTTTCGTCTTTGAGTTGTCTTAATAGTTCTTTTTCAATTCCTTCATAAAGTTGGTTTTCTCCAAATATACGACCCATTTCCCTAATTTCTTTTTCTAATTTTTTTGAATTTAATTCTTTTGTATTCAAATCCTTTGCTACAGGAAAAAGCTTTTTTCGCATACGGGGATTTCTAATTTTAATATCCATTAGTATGAAAGCCAACTCATAAGCATCATCAAATGAAATCTCTGGATTTGAGATCAAATTATCAAAAATTTGGTTCAATCTATTTTATATTTAAAAGACTTGTGTTCTATATGATATTTCGATTCTACACCCAAAGCATTTAGCAATTCATCTGTTTTTATTGTGTAAATGTTTTTTTCATAGCAAATGCTGCTTACATTTCTTTCTTTAGGAAAAGTTTCAAAAGGTAATTTAGTTTTTCCAGAAGACTTAATTTTTAATGTATATACGTTTCCATTCTCATCAAAAGAAAAATTCTTCAGATAAGTTTGTGGAACATAATGCTGTTTTATAGGATTATTCATTAAAGTTTAAGTTTTGCTTAACAAACTTGGTTCTACCACGAACTTAGTGAAAGTAATATGCGAATTTAAATTATAATATCTAAAGTGTATTCTTTACGTTTTCCCAACGAGCAACTATACAACTTTCTCCAGATTTTATTGATGAATTTTCAGTAAAAATCATATTTTTGTTATTAAAATTATTATTTGAATCAAATAAATATGTAGAATTTTCATCTACAGAAATATCAAAATCTTGCAATTTTAATATAATAATTATATCATAAATGTCGTAATTAAAATTATTTGGATATCCCCCGTGATGTATTTTTATCTAATTGAATAATATTACGAATATTAAAAACTTTAGGAGTATTTAAGTCATAAATTACATTTGCTCCAAATATTACTGACTTTTCGTCTTTTTTCCCCAATTTTATAGCACACACCCGGTTTAAATGCCTTATCGCTGTATCCAAATATGCCTTGTACTTCCGATAAAATTTCAATTTTTTCTTTTAGTTGCCAAGTTGCTGCTGGCAGTTACTGTAATGGGCGTATCTTTATTCTCCACCACCTGAGTAAATACCTTGCTCATGATTTTTTTAGGCTTTTCCCTTTGCGGTCTTTCCGTAGCGGCTAATCTTTCTTTTATCAGATATCCACCGCCAATAATTATTAAACCAATTATGCTAATAATAATTTGCCTCATTTGGTTTTACAGGTTTTAAAAATTTCTTGCAATATTATAAGATTTATTCTTTGATTCGTTAATTAAAACTACGTGCTTTAGCACGAGAGCTTTCAGTTGCTACTCAATTTTTGCGTTTTGCAATAAAGTTACAATTGAATACTTCCAATTGTAAAATGTAAGTGCGTTACTTTTTTAAAAAATATTTTTGATAGGTAAATTCAATGAAAAAAGAAAAGGCAATAATGCCTAATGAAATAAGTACGCCTTTAATGTTTGAACCAGATTGCTGTACTATTAAAGTGATAAAGGCAATGCTGCATAAAACGACACCTGCTAAATGAACTGTTTTTTTAGAATTAAGCATTTCATATTTTTTGTAGCCTACAAAATTTACAATGGCAAATATTAATAAGAAACCCGAACTACCAGCAGTAGAAATGCTTTTTAAATCTATAGTATTTACCAATACTAATGATAAAATAGCAGTTATTAACAAGCCAACAGGTTTACCTAAAAATGTATGGCAAAAATATTGGGGTAGTTCGTGTTCTTTTGCTATTTCAAAATTAACGCGGCTACTACCTAATATAGTGGCATTAATGGCCGAAAAAGTAGAAATTACTGCGGTGAGGGCAATAATTTTAAAGCCTGTTTGCCCTAACATAGGTTCTGCCGCTTTAGCTAAAACGTAATCTTCTGCCGATGCAATTTCAGCAAATGTTACGGAGCCCACGGTAACAATGGCAATTAAAATATAGAGTATCATAACAAAACCTACCGCTCCAAAATAAACTTTCTCTGTATTTTTTTCTCTATTTTTTAAGTCGCCGATAGAATTAGCAATTAACTCAAAACCTTCGTAGGCAACAAAAATTACCATACCACCAGCTATTAATAAAAAAGGATTTTCCCAGTTGGCAGGTTGTAGCTGATTCAGGTTTTCCGGGTTGGCTGTAAAACCATAAAACCCAATACCTACAAATACTAAAAGAATAGCTAATTTAATAACAACGGAAATTGATTCTATTGCTCCAACCAATTTTATACTCAAATAATTAATTAGTAAAGCGATTATTATTATAGCACTTTGAAGTAAGTAAACATCGGTTGTTTTACCCGTTATGGATACTAATTGTGAGGCGTAAGAGCCAAAAGCAGAAGCATACAGCGCTAACATTACAATATAACTTATCCACAATAAATTATTGATGCTGCCAGGAAAAAGGCCATTGCCAAATTGTTTATCAATAAAGTTAACGGTTCCTCCATTTTCCGGATACTTTTTGGAAAGTTTAGCATACGAATAAGCTGTTAACAAGGCAATAATACCGGCAAACAAAAATGAAAGAGGCGTACCACCCTTTGATAAAGATACTGCTAAACCCAAAACAGCAAAAATACCTCCTCCTACCATTCCACCAATACCTATTGAGATGGCTGCTGCAATACTTATCTTTTTGCTCATAACTACCTATTTTGAAATACAGATTTTGATTTCTGTTACTGAAACCGTATTGCAAAATTTACAAAATCGAATACATCAAAATATACACAAACTTAATGATATCGCGCAACTTTTTAGTAGATATTTCTACTATTTGTCAAAATTTAATTCATAAGTATAATATCGGCAAAGGCCTATAAATTGTTGCTAAGTCATTTTCACTTAAACTGCTACGCCGTTGCAAAAAGCCTAACAGTTGCGAGACCTTGAGATTACTTTTTTTTTATATTTACAGTAGAACAAAATATGGATGTTAAATACCTAACCTAACTTTTAACCGGCACTAATTATGTTTTTAATGAATATAAAATAAATTAACATGAATAGTCTGTTTAAATCTTTAAGTTTTTTGCCAGTATTGCTAATGCTTCTGTTTAATATTATGAAGGCAGAAACAATAGTACTTTCTTTTGATACTGCCAACCTTTCCTTTCCAATAAGCTGTAACGAACCGTGGGAAGAAAACGGAATACCCATGTATGTTAAACCACTCAATGCAGATAATTGTGGATTTTTTGGTTTTGGAAATGGCTCTATAATATTAGCTCCTGCCAAAATATATTTTGACTTATCATCACTTGGTACAATAAACAGCATTGAGGCAGATGTTGGAGATAATTGTGGTTTTGGTTGTACAAAAGCAATCATGTATTTTGGCTATAATGTAGTTGATACTATTGAAAATTCTGTAATCGGTGCAGAAACTTTAATATACAATAATAGTGATAATAAGTTGATTGATGCCTTGTGTATATCAGGCGGCGAAGGCAGCCTAAATGAAGTTAGAATTGATTATACACCTAAGGCAGCTAATGAAGAAAAAATTGTTCTTAATTTTGATGAAGCTGATCCTGCCTTTCCTGCTAATTGTGGTGATACCTGGATGGAAGAAGAAATATCAATGCAAATTACCAAAGTGACTCAGTTTAGTTATTGCACCTTTTTTGTAACTCCTGCCAATAATATTTTCTTAGCTCAAGGAAGAGTAACGCTTGATCTATCAAATTTGGGTATTATTAATCAAATTGCAATTGATGTTATTGATAACTGTAATTTTGGTTTTGGGTGGAAATATCGGCTTGCAAAAACGAATTAGTGAAAATTTTTCAATACTAATAGAAGCCAGTAATTTTGTTGCTTTTGATAATGTTTTAAAAAATAGTAATGGAATGATCTACCAGGCTGGAATTGGCTTTATTTTTGATTTCAACTATATTGTAATGAAATAAAACATTTTGTTGAGCTTATGAAAAATCAATATTACACTTTAATAATTTTAGTTTTGCTACTAAGTAGTTGTGCGCAAATAAGCAGTTTACAAACAGCTAAAACTTTACCTGAAGATACCACTATTTTAGGAGCAGCAATTGCAGCTTACGGTGTTGGCAATACAGAATTTATTGGTAATGATTTAGGTGTTACAGTTGTGCCTCATTTCGAAATTTTTGGGCGACAAGGTTTTGCTAATAATATAGATTTTGGTTTAAAACTATCTTCTAGTGCAAATATTGCAATAGATGGAAAATATCAATTTTATGGCGATCAAACATCTAAATTTGCAATGGCCGTAGGTGCAGCTTTTGAATATCAGTACTCTAATTTTGAAAACTTTGTATGCCGTCAAACATTGCCGCTTTATTTTTCATTTCACCCCAACTATAATTTTGCCTTATATGCATCCCCAAAATTTATTCACCAATTAGTTAGCGATGATGATAATACAGTATTTTTAGGTGGAAATATTGGTTTGCAAAAACGAATAGCTACAAGACTTTCTATATTGGTAGAGGCGAGTAGTTTTGTTGTTTTTGATGGACGTTTTAAAAATACCGATGATCTACTTTACCAAGGTGGAATTGGTTTTATGTTTGATTTGAAGTAAATTGGAACTATGAAATGGTTTGCTTTTGCTTTATTATTTTGTCCTTTTTATTTAAAAGCACAAATAACGGTTAATAATAACTTTGAAAGAGGTAATGGCATTGCAACATATATTGATAATGCGAATAATGAAGTTTATTTAATTACCCAGTATAAAGGAGGTGATTTTTATAAATAATTTTTATTTTAATATAATTATTTAAATAAAAATGGGGAGGTATTAATGCTGCTCCGTTTTCTAATTTTTTAAACTAAACATCTAAAAGCTCCAATTGTTCGTTTACCTTTTTTAGCTCACGCCAACATTTTAAAGATAAAGCAGTAATACCTGGTAATGGTATAAATCCCTTAGCTCTGTCTAACCAAGAAATGTTAATGTCGTAATCCTCCATATTACCAATTGCACTCGAAATTACTGTTTCTACCAATTCTTCAACAATAATAGAACCGCCAAAAGTTTGAAACATAGTAGCAGCCTCTGGTATAGCTAAAGCCAAATCAATACCTGATGAAATAATCATCATCTTTATTAACGCTGTTTTTTTCTTTTTTAGAAAATCAACAGAGTTTTTTTCCAATACTCGTATCCTTGGTTCTGCCATATTTTTTTTGACGTTGAATTTAAAAAAAGTAAATGATAATTGTTGAAAATTAAGGTAATAGATATTTAATTTTATTTTCAATATCTTTATATTAACAATAGTTCGGTAATAAATTAAGCAGCAATTTTCCCAAAATTCAACAGCCTTTGGGTGATTGATTTATTTTTTTTCAACTCTGGGTCAATTTGAAATTGTTTGTGTGATGGGTCAGCATTTGCATTATATTCGCTCCTATGTACGAGAAAATAAAAAAGGTTTCAGGTATAATATTGATGTGTATGAGCCATCGGGCAATTTCGGCAACTGTCCATTGGCAGGCAGCTGTCTTCGTAAAATAAAAGAAGGTTCAGGCACCGATCAATTTAGCAGAAAACGCAGCGTACACCGCAATCCCAACTTAGAAAACCACTTAAAACAAGCCCGCAAAAACTTAAACTCACCAACAGGTAAAGCGTTTAGAAAAAAGCAGAGCAGCGAAATAGAAACGCATTTTGGTCAGTTAAAAGGCAATAGGCGTTGGCGGCGGTTTACACACAGAGGGTTAGAAAAAATTGAGGTAGAGGTGGGACTTATTTTACCGCCCAAAACATCAAAAAGCTGTACCAAAAATTGTGGTTAGATGGGATAAGTCTGCTAGATTGGCGCAAATATCAAAGCTATCTGACCCAAAAAGCAATCAAAAATGGGGAAACAGGCTCAAAAAATAATTTGTTGGCACTTTTAGCCAACAGCAGCATTAATAATGCAACACAGTTTATTGAAAAAGTAAAATACTGGGCTTCGCCCTACAGCAGAATGGGTCTGAATTATGGATTACTTGGAGCTTTTTAAACAGCCCTTTCAAATATTACGACTTAAAGTTGTTACTAAATCTGTTATGCTGCGAATTCGTATAGTAAAACGGAACAGATTGCGCAGTATCTTCCTGTTTAGCCTTGGGAGATACTGCACATTCAAAGCTTCGCAATGAATTGCAGCATAACGCTTTTCAGTATAATTTAGTGTTATGATATATAAAGCTTCGAATATTCGAAGTAAATTTGTCGCACTAAAGTGCGAGGTTTTAAACCTACAAAAGGAGGCCAATAAAAAAGGGCATTAACTATTTGTTAATGCCCTTTTTTATATTAAAATTAATATAACATTAAGCTTTCTTACTTTTTAATTGAACCTTGTTAACAGCAGCTAACTTTATTGCACCAAAAATCATTAACAATAATGCTAAACTCATTAAGCCCCATTGCGATAAAGTTGGTATAGCTGGGTTAGCGATAAATGAAACATCAGCATTACCATCTTCATTTCCATCAACATTAAATGAAATTGGTGCTGTCGAACCTGTTTCGGTATAACAAAATGGTACTTCATTTACATCAAAAAATGCAGCGGTATAAGAACCACACGGAAATGGACCATCAGGAACGGTAAAACTACCATCGGCTTCGGTAACAACATTAATGTTAGTTGCATCAGGAGCAATTATTGTAATAGTAATACCACCTAAATTGCAACCTTCTTCTATGCCAACTAATATACCTGTAATTTCTTCCTCACAAATGCCACAATCGTCTCTAACTACTTCTATAGAATTAGATAAAGCAAAACAACCACCAAAATTTGTAGTATTCATACCCACTTCTGCACCTGTAATATTTTCAAAAGTAACATACAAAATTTGACAAGTACCAAAGCCAGCGCCATCAAAATCAACATCACCCGGCATAGCAGGTAAGGCTAAAATATTTAATAGATCATCTGTAACAACCCAAGCCGAGTTAGCACCTGTACCACCATTTACGGTAATGCCCGAAACAAAATCTGGAGTGCCATCATTTGCACAAAACTGAAAAGGCCCGCCAGCAATTGTAGCTGCAGTTGGAAGTGCTGTAACACAAGAACCATCATCACAATCAGCAGTTGGGTCGAACTCGCAAAAAGCCGCATCTGTACAACCATTAATACCTGTTGGCGGGTTGCTTACACAGTTACAAGCAACCGTATCATAAGTTTCTAAACCATTAGTACAATCTCCATCATCGCAATTACCCGGATCAACATTTGGTGTAACACACGAACCATCATCACAATCAGCATTTGGATCGAACTCGCAAAAATCAGGATCTGTGCAACCATCTGGCAAAATACAACTGTTATCATCAATACAAGCAGCCATATTAAAGTTGCAGGCAGTAGCATCTGTACAACCACTTACCGCATTGCAAGGATCATCACAAGCTACATTACCAAAATCACAAGGGTTTGCTGGGTCATCACAAAGCGCTATAGGATCAAAATTACAAGCAGTTGCATCCATACAACCAAGTAGTTGAGCAGTACAAGTACCATCATCTTCTGTAGCAGTTGGTTCAAAATTAGCAGCGCAAACGTCTGTACAACCTGGTACTGCACAAGTAGTACAAGCTGCACCACTATAATTAATAGTAATATCATCAGAAACAGTTTGGCCAGTAAATACATCTGAAGTTGTAATAGTAACTACCACAGTAGAACCATCACACAAATCAGCAGGTAAATCTGCCCAAGCTAATGTGTAATTACCCAAAATACCAGCATAACAATTACCAGCAATTGCTGGGTCTGGCCCTGTTAATTGACCACCTGCTGCGCCAGTCGCTGCATTTTGGATAATTACCGGAGCACCGCCATTAACGGTGTAAAAAAATTCATTACTTAACTCGGAAGCAATACCAGTATTAATATCATCATAGTCTGGACAATTAGCTAACCTACTTAACCCCTCTACAAATAATTGAACGTCATCTCCACAATTTGCAGCTATTGGGCCATCACTACCAGTTTCCAAATCTGTTACATTGGCCGATGTTAAAGGCTGTCCGTTTCCAGCAAATTCATCATTAATATCTATATTTAGCGTTCCTAAATCAACAGTAATAAATTCATTTGCTGTTAGGGCAGAAAAAACAGACTCTGATGAAGGATCAAAGGCCATATTATCTGTTATGTACATAGCAGCTTCTATTTCTAAAAATGCACCGTCACAAGCAATAAAACCTTCTGCTGCACCAAAATTAAATGATCCAATGCTCATAGGATTACCATCACAAAAACTGGTTTGACCAAAAGAAAAGGCAATACTTCCTATTACATTAAAAGGTGGGTCATTAAGCACATTACATAATACCATTCTACTGCCATCTGGTAAAAGTTGATAAAGGTAAAATGCTACACCAGATTGATAGGTAGCCGAGGTGCAAGCAAACTCGCCAACAGTAACATTTCCTAAGGTAATACTTAAGCTATTGCTGTCAAAGGTTGGGGCATCTACAAGAAGTACTGGCGCACCTGCACAACCAGAATTAATATCACATTGGCTTAATGCAAAATGGCTTAAAAAAGTTAATGGAGTAATTAAAAATAAAAAATATAATAATCTATTCATACGTAAACTGGTTTTGATTTTGTTAGAAATCTTTACAAAGATATAAGTTTAGTTGAAATGACATTATAAACCTTCAAATATATATTTACAAATGTTTTAAAAATATTACCTGTTCTAATTTTTTACGTTCTCATAGTAACTATTCAGCCAGTTTAGGAAGAATAGGATATTGTCATTAAAAACATTTTGGATGTTGATCAGTATATTCTGGTTGGCTGAATTCACTTGAATAAGTAAATCAGATTCATCAAAAAAAATATTAATTTTAATTATAATAAAATTATTCACAATTATATTTTTTAAAAAAAATAACCGGGTTGATTATCCAATTCTTAGGTAAACTAACGGTAACTTTCAAATATGATTTTATTGAAAATATAGACCCTAAGTTCAACTAATAATCCAAAAGGTTTTTTTATTAAAAATAATTATTAAATTCGTTCATTCTTAAAAGAGAATAATTATTAAATAGGAAATATTGTACAATTTTGGATAAAGAAAAAATTATAGAAATCTTATCAGATAAAGAACTAAGAGTTACGCCCCAAAGAATTGCTATTCTCGAAGCTATCGCTAGTTTAGACAATCATCCTTCTGCTGAAAACATTATTGATTTTGTTAAAAAAAACTACGCAAACATATCTGTTGGAACGGTTTATAAAGTATTAGATTCTTTTGTTGAAAATAGAATATTAAAAAAAGTAAAAACAGAAAGTGGAACAATGCGTTTCGATCCATTGCTAAAAAAACATCATCATCTATATTGCGAAGCATCAGATAGAATTGAAGATTATCAAGATGATAAGTTAGATAATCTCATCATTGAGTATTTTCAAAAAAAAGGAATTAAAAATTTTAACATTCAAAATATTCAACTTCATATAACAGGAACTTTTAAAAATAAATAATTATGGAAAATGGAAAGTTAAACGGAGCTGGCAAATGCCCGTTTTCGAGTGGTATATTAAAAAAGCCAGCTGGCGGTGGAATGACGAACCGCGATTGGTGGCCCAATCAATTAAAAACAAATATTCTACGCCAACATACTGCGCA